>Ga0160429_1000177_pt1 | contig 79762 bp, 71 predicted proteins | sample SolpanmetagenomR_FD_108199 | JGI IMG/M metagenome (GOLD analysis project Ga0160429, IMG submission 108199) | Solar panel surface microbial communities from Lawrence Berkeley National Laboratory, California, USA - R | ecosystem: Engineered > Built environment > Solar panel > Unclassified ... | reverse complement strand
GATATTCGGGGGTGGCAAGAAATGCACCCGCTCAATAGCGTTGGCTGGTCCTTGTTCTTTGAATACCTGGCCAATATCCTCTACACCCTCGGCCTGCGCAAGCTCTCCAACAAGGCGCTGAGTATTCTGGTAGTGCTGGGGCCATTGCGCTAGCCTATTTGGCCATTACCAGCCCGGCCAGCGATGTCAGCGGGGGATGGACGCTTAATGCGGAACAGGTGCGTGTGGGCCTGACGCGGACGATATATCCCTTCTTTGCGGGGCTGCTGCTTTCCCGGATTATGAAACCTACCCGTATCAAGTATGCCTTCCGCTGGTGCAGCCTCTTGCTGGCCCTCGTCTTATATATGTATATGCCCCGCATTGGCGGGGCGGACCACGTGTGGCTGAATGGGGTCTATGAATCAGTCGCTATCATCCTCCTATTCCCGCTCCTGGTGTACTTGGGTGCCAGTGGTGTGTTACAGAGCCAGACAGAAGGCAGACTATGTAAATTCTTGGGTGATATCTCCTATCCGCTGTACTTGGTGCATTATCCATTGGTCTATTTCTACGTCGCCTGGATTAGCAAACACAAAGGCGTGACCCTTAGGCAAGCCAGGCCCTATGCGTTGTCGATCTTGCTCGGGGGTATCGTGTTGGCGTATGCCTGCTTGAAGTGGTATGATGAGCCGGTCCGCCACTGGTTGCGCACAAAACTAGGGTAAGCATAACATTCGTGGCTGTTGCAAAAGAGCACTAGGCTCCAGGAAAGGTGACCGGGTAGCGGCAGGGCGATGGCGGCGCTAGCTGGTTGCTGGGGAGCAGCAGCGCGTAGATACTTCTTCAGGTTATAGGCCATAGCAGCCAGATACATCACTTTAGCGGCCCCCGCTTGCCGTTTTTTGCTGATCTAACGCAAACCGTAGTAAGTGATGAGACTGCCCAGCACCGGTTCGATAGTTGCTGTAGAGACTCATAAGCAACCTATTGCCTTTTGCAACAGCCACGCCAATTATAGGATACATCTTATCTCTACTGCTAACGAAGTTAGTTTGTCTCCTATTCAATCTGGTTCATTCTTCGGGGAAGCGTACAATAGCGTCTCTACCCAAAAGCAGGGCAACTCGGATATGGGCCTCGACGCGCAGCGGGCCGCCGTTCGTGCCTTCGTGCAGGACCCCACCCAACTCGGAACCGAGTTCGTCGAAATTGAGATCGGGAAGAAGAACCACCAGCCGCAATTGCTGGCTGCCATCGCGGAGGCCTGGCGGATTGGGGCCACGCTGCTTATCGCCAAGCTGGATAGGTTGTCGAGAAACGCGGGCTTCATCTTCGCCCTGCGCGATTCGGGCGTAGACTTTGTCTGCTGCGATATGGCCGACGCCAATACCCTTACCGTAGGCCTATTCGCCGTCATCGCCCAAAACGAGCGCGAGACTATTTCTAAGCGTACCAAGGACGCGCTCGCGGCGAAAAAGGCGCGGGGGGCGCAGCTGGGCAGCCCCCAGAACTTCACGACGGCCGTGATTGCCCAGGGACAGGCGGCCATGCAACGCAACGCCCGCGAGCACTAGGCTAACCGGCTGGCTGTGCAACTGACTGAACTCTTGCGGGCGAAGGGGCAGACTTTGTGGCAAATTGCTGCTAAGCTTCACGAAGCTGGTTATCGTACCCGGCGCGGAAAGGTGTTTCAGGCCACTACTGTACAGCGTCTCTTACGTGTTACTACTGCTTAACAGCCGTAGTGCTACATCCAGATGACCTCTATGATGATACTGAGTAGCTAAGATTAAATGGGGCGGTGCCTACAAGGAAAGGTCGGTAGCTCTGCACTTTACTTATCGCTACCTATCTGGCCTTCCATTAGTGTGACTCTTTGAAGTGGGATGCCGAAGCAAGGGATGCTGCGTTTAGCCTCGCTTCGGATATCAGACTCCGGCTCACACTGCAAGGGAAGCTGACCTGTAGAAACCTCCCCTGTTGGTGGTACTAAGGTCGATGCCGATGATGATTTCTTCTTGCTGAAAAGTGCTAGTGGCAAAGTCGATAGCGACGGTAGCTATAGATACACAAAGCCAACAAATTAGCGGGTTGAAAAAGGGTAATAGAAAAGTTACAAATCACCCTAGAAAAGGCCTAGCAAAAGTAGCTTATAAACCCTAATGGATAGGGAATACGAACGCGCACAGGATTAATGCGAATGAGAAAAATTATAATTGTATAAAACGACAAAAATTTATAATAATAATAATCAGACGAAATAAATCCAGTCGCAATCCTCCGTCGTAAATAACTATCAAAGAAAGACATAGATAATCATCAGCTGTAAGCACTTTGGGTCGCCTATTACGACGTAGAGCGGTAAGTTGACTATGATTTCTTGCGGCATCTCACCCCATTTTTTACTTAACAACTTTTCTATGAAGAACCCGCTTACTCGTCCTCTTTTCCAAGTTGCGCTAGTCGCAACATCGGTAGGGGGAATGCTGGCTTGGACTGGCCAGCACAACAACGTAGAGGCATCGAGCCACCGTGAGGCCCCGATTGTCGCCGACGACCCGTTGGTTGACAATACTGACGTATACGCCTTTCGTAGCCCGGATTCGCCCGCTAACGACGCTAATGCGTCGGTCACCATCATTGCCGACTACATCCCGTTTGAGCTGCCTCAGGGCGGCCCAACCTATTACACGTTCGGTGAGAACGTTCAGTACGAAATTCACGTCAAAAACCAGGCTAGTACCCAGAGCGATGACATCACGTACCGTTTTACCTTCAAGCGTTTTAACGAAGATCCATCTACCTTCTTCCGGGCGCGCCTAGGTAAAGAGAACCTAAAAACTTATTACGCCCTAGACGAAATTCGGAACGGCGTAACCACCCAGCTATTCGGCTTTGAGCCAGTGCCAGCGCCTAATATTGGGCCGCGTTCCATCGAATCGACCGTGGGCTTGGGCCGGTCCGAAGGCTACGAATCCTACATGCAGAGCCGTACCAAGCGTACCCCCAGCGGCATTCAGGTGTTTTGTGGACAAATCGACGACCCGTTCTTCACAGACATTGGAGCCATCTTCGATCTTGGCCATGTTCGGGCCCGCGGCCAGGCCCGCGACGGGTTAGCCCGCTTCAATACGCATACCATTGCGATGAAAATACCGGTGCGCTTGCTAACCAAGCCAGGCGTTAGTGCCTTGAACTCGACCACCAATATTCTGGATCGCAACTACGTCATTGGCGTGTGGGCTTCTGCCAAACGTCGTGCGTTGCGCACATACTTTCAGAACGGGGCGGAAGGTCAAGGGGGCGATTTTGTACAGCTCTCACGCCTGGGCATGCCCCTGACCAACGAGGTAATTAACCCCATTGGTTTGAAAGACGAGTGGAACTCGCGTGATCCCTACCAGCCTGCTTTGCCCGCGGATGGTTCAATTCAGTTTCGTCTGAACGAGAACTTCATGAACCCCGAGTTGGGCTTGTATGTGGCCGATGATATACCCAAAAGCGGCGCCGCTCCTAAGCCTGCGGGCCAGACATATTTTGGCGAAGCAATTCCTGGCCTGAGCCCTCTGCGAATTCAAACCCGCTCGCTTGCAGGCTTGCTTCCTGCGGTGCCCAACGGATTTGACTTCCGCAACGGCGCCAATGGCTTAGCCGTGCTGGCCGGTAACTCCGTGTTAAATGGAACGGCGCTGGCACCCTTTGCCCAAGGCGGTTTTGGCGAGTACTTGCTACGCCGTGGGAAACCCCGCTCGGTTGACCTGCTGCCCCTCTTTCACACAGGTGTGCCCAACTTGCCACCCTATCAGCTAGCTACTGGCAAGGAAGGCAACCCTCTGGCTGCCGGCAAACCCTTCATCAACAACTTTCTGCCCACCTTCGGCGACATGTTGCGCCTGAACATGGCCGTGCCCCCCACACCCCGTAACTCGCCCGACTTTAGCTCGGCAGGCTTGCTGGCCGCCGCAGTTTTGGGCTTAACTGACTCGCGCTTTAATACTAGTACGGCCGTGCAGTTTATTCCGAACATGGATGGCTTCCCTAATGGCCGCCGCCTGGAAGATGATGTGACCCGTATCGAACTACAAGCTGTGGGCGGTGTTGTATTGGCAGCCATTGGCTTATGGTACGACGACTACAAGGTGGGCACTACAACGAGCCCGCTCACCCCACAGCTACTAAACGTGTTGAACTTCACGACCAACGTGGAGAAAAACGACAAGACTTTTAGAACGTCTTTCCCCTACGTGGCTGTGCCATGGAGTGGCTACGAAGGTGGAGACATTGCGCAAAACGACATGGTGGCTATGCAAAACCGGGCTACTCCTGATGCTGGCTTAGGTCTGCAAAGCAAAGTGGCCGTGTTGCAGGGCTATCCTAATCCTTTTGTAGACCGCACTACGCTGTTCTTCGACCTAGCCCGCCCCGCTGACCTGACTATCGTGGTGACGGATGTGAAAACGGGACGCAAAGTGGCTACCGTAGCGGCCGATAAGAGCTTCAAAGTTGGGACCAATGAATTGATGTGGCAGCCGAGCGGCGACGTGGCTCCGGGTATTTACAACGTGACGCTGTATAGTGGCAAGACTATTCTGACTTCCACGCGAGTAGAACGTCAATAACATTTTGCCTCTAAAAGAGAGTCGCTAACTGGTTGTATCGCGACTGGTTGGCGACTTTTCTTGTATCTTCTGAACAGATGTTTTTTGCTCAATTAGTCTATTCTTTGCTGCTTTGAAAAAATACCTATACCCAAGTTTGTTGCTCGTATTTAGCCTGCTAGCGGTGGCTATTTATGTGTTTAAAAAACCTTCGGTTCGCATACCTGAGCTGAAAGAGCGCCGCAGCGACCTATCAGTAGGCAAGGAATGGCTGAATATCAAGGCAGCTACTCAGGACCTGCTGGCTAGACTTCGCATCAACCCTAACGATCAGAAAAGCCGCCTGCTGTTAGCCCAGGCCTACATGCAGGAAGCCCGCGTGACCGGCGACCATCCGTATTATGACGGTGCTGCCATGCAACTGGTGGAAGAGGTGCTGAAAGACGAGCCCGAAAACTTTGAGGCCCTGTGTTGCAAGGCCTCGATTAGCCTCACCCAACACCATTTTGCCCAAGGCCTTGGCTTGGCGCAGAAAGCTGAGAAGCTTAATCCCAGAAGTGGCTTTGTGTATGGCCTACTAACCGATGCTAATGTAGAAATGGGTCATTATGATGAAGCCATTAAGATGGCCGACAAAATGAACCAGGTGCACCCCGACTTGGCCGCTTACGCCCGGGTGAGCTATCTGCGCGAGATTCACGGCGACGTGCCTGGGGCCATCGAAGCTATGGACTATGCTGTGAAGGCAGGCGTCATTGGCTTGGAGCAAACCGAGTGGACCCGTGTAGCACTGGGCCATCTCTACGAAGTGAGCGGCGACACTGCCCGCGCCCGCAAGAGCTTTCTGATGGTGCTGGCGGCCCGCCCTGGCTACGCCTATGCCCTGGCCGGCCTGGGCCGCATGGCCGCCGCCAAAAAGGACTACGTCACTGCCATCAAAAATTACCAGCGGGCCCGCGCGCTGGTAAAAGACTACGCATTTACGGACGAGTTGGCGGACCTATACCGCCTCAACGGCCAACCTACTGAAGCCAATAAAATGGCCCGGGAATCGATTTCCATGCTGGCTGTCGCTGCCAAAGAAGCCAACGATAACGAGCAGATGGGGCATTATGCCGACCGGGAACTAGCCTACGCTTACCTCAAAACCAATGAGTTGGACAAGTCACTGGAGCATGCCAAAATTGAGTACGAGCGCCGCCCAGATAACATCGACGTGAATGAAACTATGGCGTGGGTACTCTATAAGCGCGGCGACTACGCTGGCGCCCACAAGTATATGCAAGTAGCCCGCCGCACTGGATCCAAAAACCCTGTGCTACTGTGCCGGGCTGGCCTTATTCTAACCAAAGTAGGCAAAGCCGCCGAAGGGCAGCAGCTGATCGAAAACTCCCTGAAAATCGCACCTTACCTCAGCTCCGAGGTAGCAGCAGAAGGCAACGCTTTGCTAGCTTCCCATTAATGAGCACGATTGTTGGCCAAGCAGAATGGGGTAGGAAAGTATTACGATGCGGACTTACGGCGGTACTACTAGCATCACTGGCACAACCGACCGCAGCGCACGTGCTCAACACGGACCTAACCAAGCTCTCGCGCACGGAAATTTTCTGGACTTACCTGCAGCTGGGCTTTACCCACATCATTCCACTCGGGTTTGACCATATTCTCTTCATTCTCAGCCTCTACATCTTAGAGCCGCGTCTGAAGCCAGTGTTGTTACAGGCCACGGCTTTTACGGTGGCGCACTCCATTACATTAGGGCTAGCTATGTACGGCATTATTCGGCCGCCGGGTAGCGTGGTCGAGCCCATTATTGCATTATCTATTCTGTTTGTAGCACTAGAAAACATGATTATCATCAAACTCAGCCCGTGGCGATTGGCCATCGTATTTGGGTTTGGGCTGGTGCACGGAATGGGGTTTGCGAGCGCGCTTACTGGGCTGGGATTGCCGCAAAAAGACTATTTTGGCTCGCTTGTTTGCTTCAATGTGGGGGTTGAGTTGGGGCAGATTGCCATTATTATCTTGTGCTGGCTGCTGGTCGGACGCTGGGCCGCTAGTCGACCCTGGTATCGGACGCGGGTCGTCATTCCGGTATCGGTGGTTATCGGCTTAGTGGCAGCGTACTGGACGATGGAACGACTATTGGCCTAAGGGCTTAATACGTCTGTACTTTGTTCAACTTCTGCCTAGTAATCAAAAAACTCAAATCATTTTCCGATATGTCGTCCGCTAGTCTCGCTCCTCAACTACTCATTGGTAATGGGAATTAGTCTAGCCGTGTGTCGAACGCCCGAGCTACTTTTTTCAACCGCATACCCCTACATGCATAGCAGAAAGTGCCAGCAATATCATTACCTGCACCTTGATTGCTTTGAACATCGCAACGACGGTCAGCGCGTCAGGCACCGCTCGCGACTTACTCCTGCACTACCTATCCCAACTTAAGAGGCTCAACGCACCGTTCCCGGCCACTACGTAGGTGGCCCTGGTGGCACCTGCGTGAGCTCTATCCACCCAGGTGGGCGCGCGCTTAAACCCGCCTAACAATGTCCATGGTCCGGCAACTGTCAAGCCGCTGGGGCTATGTGCGCAGCCACAGCACTAGGCCATGGGCCCCTTTATTCACGTTGGAGTCTGCGGACTATTAATTCAGAACACTCTTGGGGGGTAGCAGCACGGCCTTCTGCTTAGGGTGCCTATTTCCCGGACAGTTGGCGCACAGCCGCCGCGCAACCCGCCTTTCCTAAAGTTTCTGATGAGCTACTGCTTTGCTACTACGTTAGTATGAAATTTTTTACGGATACTAAACTGCGCTGGCATTATTTGCTAGCAGCACTGGTACTACTGAGTGCGCCCGTAGCGATAGCCCAGCGCACCGCCGCTCTGCACGGCACCGTTACCGACTCACTCTCGGGGCAGCCGCTGGCCGGTGTGAGCGTAGGGCTAGTGGGCCAGCCTGAGGGCACGGCCACCGATGTACTGGGTCAGTTTCGCTTTTCGGGCCTAGCAGCGGGCACGTACCAAGCTCGGTTTGGCGCCCTAGGATATAAATTGAAAACTAATGCCGTAACACTACTGCCCGGCGAAACGCGGAGTCTTGCTACCGTGCTGGCCACCACTAGCCTCAGCCTGGCCGAAGTGACCATTAGCCAGCCCCGGGACCCCAACCAGACGCTGGCCGCTGTGTTGCATATTGACCAGACGCTACGGCCTAACAACTCGGCGCAGGACTTGCTGCGGCTGGTACCAGGCCTCTTTATTGCGCAGCATGCGGGTGGCGGCAAGGCCGAACAGATATTCGTGCGGGGCTTTGATGCCGACCACGGCACCGACTTTGCGGTGAGCATCGATGGGCTACCGGTGAATATGGTGAGCCACGCCCATGGCCAGGGCTACGCCGATTTTCACTTCGTAATTCCCGAAACGGTCGAGCAGCTTAAGGTGTACAAAGGCCCGTATACGGCGCGCTTCGGCGATTTTGCTACGGCCGGCGCGGGTGAGTTTTCAACTAAAACCAGCCTCGACCACAGCCAGGTGAAGGTCGAAGTAGGCCGCTTCGACACCCGACGGGCCCTGGTACTGCTCGATCTGCTGGGCACGCACCACCTGCTCAGCAAAAAGCCGGAGAGCGCCTACGTAGCCGCCGAGTACAACTTCACTAACTCGTACTTCGATAATCCACAGCACTTTAATCGCTTCAACGGGCTGGCTAAATACACCGGTCAGCTCACTGACCGAACCTTGCTGACGCTGCTGGGCTCGCACTTTACCTCCAACTGGGATGCCAGCGGCCAGATACCCAACCGCGCAGTGAGTGAGGAGCTTATCTCGCGCTTCGGTAGCCTCGATCCTAGCGAGGGCGGCAGCACTAACCGCACCAACGCCTCGGCTATCCTCACCACGGTCCTACCCCACGATGCGGTGCTGCGCCAGCAGGTGTACTACTCGCGCTACAATTTTAATCTGTTCTCAAACTTTACTTTCTTCAAAAACGACCCGGTTAATGGCGATGAAATCGACCAGACCGACCACCGCAACCTCTACGGATATATCGGCACCTACGACCGCGACGACCACCTAGGCCGCCACACGCTGCACACAATAATCGGCCTCGGCACCCGCCTCGACAATTCGGAGCTGGGCCTGCGCCACGCCGCCCAACGCCGTATCTTGGACACCGTAAGCGTGGGCCAGCTGCACGAGCAGAATATCAATGCCTACCTCGATGAAACCGTGGAGCTAACTGACCGCTTCACGGTTAACGCGGCCCTACGGGCTGATGTGTTCATCTTCCAGTTTCAGGGCCAAAAAGCCGATTTAGTAGCGGGTTTCGTACCGCTAATAGGGCGCGTGACGCGTGGTCGGGTGTCACCCAAGCTCAACCTCTACTACCAACTTTCGCCGGCTGTGTAGCTGTTTGTGCGCTCGGGCGTGGGTTTCCATTCCAATGATGCTCGGGGCGTGGTGCAGGGCACGGGCAGCTTCAACGCGCTACCCCGCGCCCTAGGCGCCGAGGTGGGCAGTACCTTCAAGCCCGTGCCGAGCCTGGTTGTGAACGCCGCATTCTGGACGTTGCACCTGCAAGACGAGTTGGTATACTCGGGCGACGAGGGCACCACCGAAAGCGTAGGCCCCACGCGGCGCTATGGTCTCGATGTGTCGGCTCGCTACCAGTTCACGCGCCAGCTTTTTCTCGATGTGGACGCTAATTACAGCCACAGCCGCATCGTGGAAGCGCTGGCCGGCGAAAACTATATTCCACTGGCACCTAGTTTCACCAGCATCGGCGGCTTCACTTTTAAGAGCCTCAATGGCTTGAGCGCTAGCCTACGCTACCGGCACATCGACAGCCGGCCGGCGCAGGAAGACGATGCCATTCGGGCGCGGGGCTACTTCCTACTCGATGCCGTGGCGAGCTACACCCGGCCGCGTTTCCAGCTAGGCGCCACCGCCGAAAATCTACTAAATGCGCAGTGGAACGAGGCGCAGTTTGCCACCGATAGCCAGCTGCGCAGCGAGATGGCTCCTGTCAATGAATTAAATTTTACCCCTGGCACGCCCTTTTTCGTAAAGCTAAACGCCAGTATTTTTTTCTAGTTACGGCTGATTCCGAGCGGCTCCTAGGCTACTAACCCACAACGCCCACTGGCGTCTAGCGAGCACTGCGCGCTAGGTTGTGCGGACAATTAGTTTTGCATGCGTGCATAAACTCGATGAACTCAGTGACCAAGCGTGGGCAAAGCTAGCGCCACACCTAGCAAGCAAGCTAGGCGATGTAGGCCGCAGCAGCGACGATAACCATTATTTCTAAACGCCGCGTTTTGGATGGTGCACCACGGCTGCGCCTGGCGGGCGCTACCCGCTCGTTTTGGCAAGCACGACTGAGGTGGTCTAGCTAAGCCAGACACAAATAGGATGTGGTTTGCTGGTGGGTTTCGAAATCACGAAGAAAGGAACGTCGGAAAAAGGCTCCGTCATCGCCGCAATGGGCCATTAAATACAACCGGTGAGCCAAGACACTGCATCTCCCAGAGCCCGCTACTTAGCCTTCTTTTAGCCGCAAGTTTAGTGAGACACGTGGCTAAATGAGGCGTAAAATCGACAGGTTCAATAAATCCCTAACTTCTAGCGCTGTTTTGAAGCTACTTACAGTAATTTTACCCATAAAAACGCCAGTATGGGCATGGATACGCTTGGGGAAGCCATATTCAGGCTAACCCACTATTTTATTCAGCTCGGCCAAGTGCTTGTGCACCAGCGTCACTGCCATAGCGCCTTCGCCTACGGCCGAGGCCACGCGCTTCACGGAGTTGAGGCGCACATCGCCCGCCGCAAACGAGCCGGGCACGCTGGTTTCGAGGTGGTAGGGCGGACGGGCCAGCGGCCAACACGCAGGAAAGCCGGGGCGGCCCACCAGGTCGGGGCCAGTGATGAGGTAGCCCTTGGGGTCGCGGACAATAGCCGTCTCGCGGGCCCAGTCAGTGTTGGGCTGGCCGCCGATGCAAATGAAAAGCTTGCCTGCCTCGTGCCAAGTGGCGGTGCCGTCCTGCGAGTTTACTAGCTTGATGCCTTCGAGCATTTGATGGCCGGCTAACTCCCGCACCGTGGCGTGGTACAGGATTTCGATGTTGGGAGTGGTAGTAACGCGCTTGACGAGGTAGTCGGAGAGCGTGGCGGCTAGGCTGCCCTTGCGAATCACCATGTACACTTTCCGCGCAAAGCCCGCGAAGTAGCTGGCCGCCTGCCCCGCCGAATTGCCACCCCCCACCACAAACACGTCCTTGTCCTGGCAAAACATCGCCTCACTGGCTCCCGCGCCGTAGTACAGACCTTTATTAAAAAACTGCGCCTCGTCGGGCAGGCCGAGTTTGGCGTATTCCACGCCGGTGGCGCAAATGTTGGCGCGGGCCACCAGCTGGTCGCCATTGGCCAGGTCTACGTGGATGCGATGGTTGTAAAACGTCCCCTTAACGCCTTCGCGCAGCAATAAAATATCGACCCCAAACCGCAGGGCCTGCTGGCGGGCGCGTTCGGCCAACTCGGCCCCGGCAATGCCTTCGGGAAAGCCCATGTAGTTCTCAATCAAGGAGCTAGTGCCCGCCTGGCCGCCAATGGCCTCGCGCTCAATCAGCACGGTACGCAGGCCCTCGGAGGCAGCATACACGGCCGCGCTGAGCCCCGCCGGCCCCGCGCCGTAGATGGACAGGTCGTATTCCTGGCACCTGGGCTTGCTGATCCAGCCCAGGTGCTGTGCCACTTCCTGCACCGTGGGGTTCAGCAGCAGTTGCCCGTTGGGGAAGGCGATGGCCGGTGCCCGCTGCCCGGCCGCGTACGCCTGACGCAGACTCGTGGGCAGCGCCGCGGAGTCGACCGTAGCGTCTACCCAATCATACTGGACCACGCTGCGCTGCAAAAAATCGCGCAGCGGATATAGCTCCGGCGCATCGGGCGAGCCGAAAAGAGTGAGTTTAGTCATAAGCGGCGGGCTGGGGAAAGGTGACATCCTACCCCCTAGCGAACGGCGGGGAAAGCCCGCACGTACGGCACGGGCACCGGCGTGTCGGCGTGTAGCTCGGTGGCCGCCCGCAGCGCGAAGTACGGGTCGCGCAGCAGCTCGCGCGCCAGTAGCACCAGGTCGGCCTGGCCGCTGGTGATGAGCGCGTTGGCCTGCTCGGGCGTGGTAATGCGGCCCACAGCGCCAGTGAGGATGCCGGTATCCGCTTTGATTTTCTCGGCGTAGGGCACCTGGTACAGGGGCACTACCTTGGCTCGGTCGGGCATGCCAAACCCACCGGCCGAGGCCGTCACCACATCTACCCCGTGCTGTTGCAACACGGCCACCAGCCGCACCGAATCGGCCAGGTGCCAGGCGTGTTCTTCGTCCGAGAAATCGACGGCTGAGAGCCGCACCAGCAGCGGCATCGTGGCGGGGATGACGGCCCTAATCGCGTATACCGCTTCGACTAGCAGCCGAATTCGATTCTCGAAGCTGCCCCCGTACGCATCGTTGCGGTGGTTGGCCAGCGCCGAGTAAAACTGGTGAAACAAGTAGCCATGCCCCGCGTGCAGCTCGATGGCATCGAAGCCCGCCTGCACGGCCCGCGTAGCAGCCTGGGCAAACTCGGCTACCAAGTCTGTTATTTCGGCCAGGGTCAGCGCCTCGGAGGTGTGCTGCTTATCGAGCGCCACGGCCGAGGCGCTCTTGGTGACCCAGCCACCCTCGGCGGGCGGCAGGTAATGAAAGCCCGCCGCGGGATGCGCGTGGCTGCCCTTGCCGCCCGCGTGCCACAGCTGCACGGCTATTTTGGCTCCCTGCGCCTGCACAAACTCCACCACCGGCCGCCAGGCTGCCACCTGCGCCTCGTTCCACAAACCGGTATCAAACAAGGTATTACGCCCCTGCGGCGATACGGCCGTAGCCTCGGTAATCACCAGCCCTACCCCGCCCACCGCACGGCTACCCAGGTGCACCAGGTGCCAGGCGCCCACCAGACCCTCGGGGCTGAGGTACTGCTGCATGGGTGACATAACCAGCCGGTTTTTCAGTAGCAAGCTGCGAATTTGCAGCGGCGAAAACAACGCAACGCTCATCGTTTAGAATAATGGTAGAGAATTCGCTGTTAGCAGCGAACGGATGATTTGGTAACTAAGTGGCATTCTTGCGCCGGCAAACCTATGGACCCCCAGGGCTGCCCTAGCGGTAAAAAAGCTGGAATTACCGGTACTTTCACGGCGAAAGTGCTCGTCGTTGGCCGCCGCAGCCGGCGCGCGGCCGTACTTCGTGGCCGTTACCCCTTATGCGCCTGCGTGCTTACATACCTGCCTTAGCCCTGCTCGGGGCCCTAGGGGCCGCCGAGGCCGAGCCCATGACCCCGCTGTTGGCTCCACCGGAGGCGGTCCGATTGCGCGCTCAGCTGTGGCGTACCCCCGCCGGCCCCACCAGCGTGCCCCTGCTGCTGCAACTGGCCGACGACCTGGTGGCTCGGCACGAAGAACTGGCCACGCCCCTCGACAGCGCCGTCCACTATGCGCGACGGGCCCTGGCGCTGAGCACCCGGCTCGTCGACCCGGCCGGCCGCATTCGCAGCCTGTATGTGCTGGGCCAGTTGCCGGGAGCGAGCAGCGCTGCTGATACCACTGGTCGGGCCGAGCTGCGCCAGGGCCTGCGGCTGAGCCAGCAGCTAGCTAGCCCGGCGCTCGAAGCGGCCGGCTGGTTTTATCTGGCCAGCAGCTATCCGCGCACCACGGCCGGGCTGTCACGCAAGCTGGCCGGCTACGCTCGCGCCGCCGCGTTGTTCGCGCAAACCGGCCGGCCATTGGAGCACGCTTACGTGCTAAAAACCATGGCCGATATGCACCTGCTGCAAGGCCACTCGGGGCAGGCCGAGCAAGAGCTGCTGCAAGTGCTGGCCCTGTACCGCGCCGCCGGCCACCGCGAGCTGCACTACACCTACGACCTACTGCGGGGCGCCACCCGGCAGGTAGGCAACTACCAGGCGGCCCTGCGCTACGGCCTAGCCGCTTTGGAAAGCGCCCAGGCCACCCACGATACCACCTCGATAACCTATCTATACGCCAGCTTGGCTGGCATCTACAAGGAGCTGAACCAGCCCGACCAAGCCCTAACCTACTACAAGCGTGCGCTGCGCCACGCCCAGTTGGAGCAGTCAGCGGCGGGCGTGGCCATTACGAGCGTAGCCATCAGCCGCTTATTGCTCAGCCAGCACCGGCCTAGGCAGGCCCTGCGGTTTTTGCAAAACGTGGGCGGCAGCCCCCAGGCTACTAGCTCGGCGGTGTACTTCAGCTGCCTCGTCGATTGCTACGTGACCCTGGGGCAATACGCGGCGGCCGAGCGCACAGTGGGCCATCTGCTAACTCAGGCCCGGCAGCCGGCCACTGACGACATGGCCCGGCTGAGCGCCCACCTCGCGGCAGGCAAATTTTACCTGGCCACCAAGCGCTACGCCGAGGCCCGGCCGCAGTTGCAGCGGGCGCTCCGGCTGTGCCGGTCGGCGGGCTACTTGCTGCAAGCGGCCAGCCTGCACCAACTGCTGTTTCGAGCCGACTCGGCGCAGGGGCGGTTTCCCGCGGCCATCGCCCACTTTCAGCAGTACAAGCGCCTGAACGATTCGGTCTTCAATGCCGCTCGCAATCAGCAGCTGGCCAGCCTCGAAATTCAGTACGGCACCCGCCAGAAAGAGCAAAACATCGCCCTGCTTACCAAGCAAAGCTTGCTGCAGCAGGCCCGCCTGCGCCAGCGCGAGCAGCAGCGCAACACCTTGCTGGTGGGGGCCGGGCTGCTGCTGTTGCTACTGGGCCTAGGGTACAACCGCTACCGCCTCAAGCAGCGCAGCAACCGCCTGCTGCACGCCCAACAAGCCGAAATAGCTGAGCGCAGCCAGGAGCTAGCGCGCCTGCTGGCCGAGCAACGCGAGCTGCTAACCGAAAAGGAGTGGATGCTGCGCGAAATTCACCACCGCGTCAAAAATAACCTGCAAGTAATTGGCAGCCTGCTGCATACGCAGGGTGATTATTCGGCCGACCCCGCTACTCAAGCGGCCCTCGAGCAAAGCCAGTACCGGGTGCAGGCCATGGCTCTGCTGCACCAGCACCTCTACCAGGCCGACCGCGTGGGCTGGGTGCCCCTGCCCACCTACGTGCAGGAGTTGGCTGCGCATCTGCTCGATGCTTTCGATGCCATGGCCCGCGTGCACCTGCACCTCGACCTGGCCCCGCTGGCCCTGCCCGTAGCCACGGCTACCCCGCTGGGCCTGGTACTCAATGAGCTGCTTATCAATAGCATGAAGCACGCCTTTGGCCCTGGCCAGCCCGGCACGCTCACGCTTACCGGGCAACTGCTCACCCCCAGCACCTACCTGCTCAGCGTGGCCGACGATGGCCGGGGCCTGCCGCCGGACTTCGACCCTAGCCACGCCCACACGCTGGGCCTCACGCTGGTAACGGGCCTCAGCCGCCAGCTCGACGGCGAGTTTACGCTGCTATCCAACCCCGCCGGCCGGGGCACGGTGGCCCGCCTACGCTTCCTAGTAACTAACCCGGTGGTGGCCTAGGTCGGCTTAAGCGCGGGCAAGGTATAATCCACTGATAGTACCGGGAAAGCCGGTTTTTTTACCGTTTGGGGCCTTGGGTGGGCAAGTAGTTTTGCAGCGTCAGAGTCACGGCGCGGTACTTTGCGGCACGTGACCTGGCCAGTATTTACTCTTACTTACTACGCAGCATCATGCCTAAAATCACGGTAAAAGACGGCACCGAAATCTACTACAAAGACTGGGGCACGGGCCAGCCCCTGTTCTTCCACCACGGCTGGCCGCTGTCGAGCGACGACTGGGATGCCCAGCTGCTGTTTTTCCTCACCAAAGGCTACCGCGTTATCGCCCACGACCGCCGTGGGCACGGCCGCTCGTCGCAGGCCGCAAGTGGCCATGACATGGACACCTACGTGGCCGACGTAGCCGAGCTCACGGCCCACCTCAACCTGCAAGGGGCCGTGCACATTGGCCACTCCACGGGCGGCGGCGAGGCCATCCGCTACGCTGCCCGCGCCGAGCCAGGCCGCGTGGCCAAGGTGGTGCTCATTAGCGCCGTAACGCCCCTGATGCTGCAAGGCCCCACCAACCCTGACGGCGTGCCGATGTCGGTATTCGACGAAATTCGCGAGGGCACGGCCACCAACCGTGCGCAGTATTTTCAGGATTTCACCCTCCCGTTCTACGGCTACAACCGCGAGGGTGCCACCATCAAGCAGGGCATCCGTGACAACTGGTGGCGGCAGGGCATGAACGGCGGGGCTAATGCCCACTACTACGGCATCGCCGCTTTTGCGGAAACGGACTTTACCGACAACCTCCAAAGCGTGGACCTGCCCGTGCTGGTGCTGCACGGCGAGGATGACCAAATCGTGCCTTTTCACGTGTCCGGCGCTAAGTCCATCAAGCTGCTCAAGCACGGCAAGCTCATCTCGTACCCCGGCTTCCCCCACGGCATGACCGCCACGGAGGCCGCGACCATCAACGCTGATTTGCTGGCGTTTATCAAGGAGTAGGGATTCGATTTTGATACAGTACAAAGCGCTGCCTCTTAGCTGGGGCAGCGCTTTGTATTGTATTGGGAATGGGACCCGCGGGTAGCTTGGACTTTGCAGTTTGACCTACTTTTCACCGCACGCCCAGCTTCTTCATGCGGGCTTCGAGCGTAGTGGGTTTGATGCCTAACAACTCGGCCGCGCCGCCGGTGCCGCGCACCCGGCCGGCAGCCTGGGCCAGGGCGGCCACGATAACCTCGCGGGCGGCCTCGGCAAAGGGACGGACCGAGGGGGCAGTCGTGGGGGCAGGTGCCGCCGCAGGGGCTAAGGCCTCGGCGAGCGCGAGGGTGGGCGAGCGGGCCATGATGGCGGCGCGCTCCAGCACGTGCTCCAGCTCGCGCACGTTGCCGGGCCAGGGGTAGGCCAGCAGTTGCTGGGCGGTGTCGGCGGCCAGACCGGTGAGGGGCTTGCCCAGCTTTTTGGCGAAGCGGTGTAGGAAGTGCGTGGCTAGGGGCAAGATGTCTTCAGGGCGAGCGCGCAGGGGCGGCACGGCCAGCGGAAACACGTTTAGGCGGTAATAGAGGTCGGAGCGGAAGCGGCCTTCGGCCACCTCCTGCTTGAGGTCGCGGTTGGTGGCGGCCACAATGCGCACATCCACCGCAATGGGGCGGCGGCCACCTACGCGCTCAATCTCGCGCTCCTGCAAGGCGCGCAACAGCTTGGCTTGCAGTTCCAGGGGCAGCTCGCCGATTTCATCCAGGAAAATGGTGCTGCCGTCGGCTAGCTCAAACTTGCCCAAGCGCTTGTCGGTGGCGCCGGTGAAGCTGCCTTTTTCGTGGCCAAACAACTCGCTCTCAATCAAGTGCGGAGGCAGGGCAGCGCAGTTCACCTTAATCATGGTGCGCGCGGCGCGGGCTGACAGCTCGTGTACGGCCCGCGCTACTAGCTCCTTGCCAGTGCCGGTTTCGCCGGTTATCAGCACGGTGGCATCGGTGCCAGCCACCAGGCCCAGGCTGCTGAAAAGCGCCTGCATGGCCGGGCCGGTGCCGATGATTTGGCCGATGTTGTAGGTGGTGCGGATTTCTTCGGCCAAGTAGGTGTTTTCGAGGGCTAGCTGCTGGCCTAGGGTCTTGATGCGCTCGTAGGCCAGCAGGTTTTCGAGCGCCAGGGCCAGCGGGCGGCTTAGCTCCTGCAGCAGGCGCAGGTCGCGGGCGGTGTAGGCGTAGGGGGCGCGGCTGGCTACCACCACGGCCGCCACGGGCCGGCCCTGCACGGCCAGCGGCACGTACATCGAGGAGCGCAAGCCCAGGTGCTCGCCGTAGCGCCGGGCCACTAGGTTGCGCGCGCGGCGGGTTTCGCCGGCCTCGCCCACGTTCAGGGTGGGCTGCTGCATCAGGGCTTCGAGCTCTAGCATGGCTTGTTGCCAGGCCAAGCGGGCGGCGGCATCGGGCAGGTGCACAAACTCGGCGGCGGATAGCAGCCGGAAGCTGCCATCGGGCTGGCGGCTAGCGTGGATGCCATCCTGCACGGTGCCCAGCACGCGGTCGACGCCGTGGAGCGTGAGCAGGTCGAGGGGCAGCACCGGTTGCAAGGCCTGGGCCACTGCCGGGGCAATGGCCTCCAGCTCGCGGCCGTTGCGGAAGGCGCTGACCAGGGCCAGCTCGGCTACTTTTTGGTGGCGGCGGGCGTCGATTTCCTCGCAGACCAGCAGGTTGTCGAGGGCCAGGGCCAACTGGGGCAGCAGCAGGGCCACGGTAGCGTACTGCGCGGGCGCAAAGGCGGCGGGGTCGGGGCTAGCCAGCTGCAAGCTCGTGAACGAGTGGCGCTTGAGCAGCACCGGAAACGCGGCCAGCGCCCGCGCCCCAAACGCCTCGCGGGCGGCGCGGGCGGTGCGCTGGGTACGGCACAATTCCTCAAACGCCACCCCGGTGAAGGTGCCCGTCTGCTCGCCTACCTCATCGGGCGCCTGCTCGGTGAGGCGCTGTAGAAGGGCATCGGGCGCATCAGGGCCCAGCAGCCGCAGCGGGGTCACTTTCTCGAACACGCCAGCAGCATTCTTATGCAAGACTACCCAGTAAAAGGCTTGCTCCTCGGGCAGCCCGATTCGCAGGCTGAGCAGGGTAAACGGCACCAGCTGGTCGAGCTGCGTGGCAATGGCCTGGCACAGCTCATCACGGTCGTGCAGGCGCGCAATAGTATTGTTAACAGCTACTTGCAGCTCTCGCTGCCGGCGTAGGCGGGCCTCTTCGCCGTGAGCGTGGCGGTAGCGGGCCAGTTCCAGCGCCGCCAGCACGTCTTTCTCCCGAAAGGGCTTGTTGAGAAAGCCCAGCGGCTGCGTAACCTGCGCGGCGGCCAGCACCTCGTCGTTGAGGTTGGCGGAGAGGAACACGAACGGAATCTGGCGCTCGTGCAGCCAGCCGGCCAGGTCCAGGCCACTTTCCGGCCCTTTTAGAAAGATATCGAGCAGCACCACGGCCGGTGGAGCATCGACCAGTAGCTGCTGGGCCTCGGCAACCGTGGCGGCTAGCCCCAGCACCACGTAGCCCGCCTTCGTGAGCCGCCGCCGCAGGTCGTCGGCCACGATGAACTCGTCTTCAACAATCAGCACGGTGGCTAGTGGCTCGGCTGGGGAGGAAGGAAGCGACATAGAGCGAATGAGGGAGGGTGTGGGCGTGCAAGCGGTGCCACTTCGCAATGGGAAAGGTCAGCGGGCCTGGGAAGTGGCGAGTCAAAAGCTAGCCCCACGGCATTTTTTGCTGACGGGGTGAAGCTGGTTCTAGCGTCTACTAGTCGTCGTGCAACTACTGGCCAACTCCAAAATAAGCCTCCAATATAATGGGCACTCCAACATAGTGGAGGCTGTATTGCAAATCGCTTTTCACTAAAATTTTCAATAAAGAATTGATAATAAACAATTTGCAAATGAAATAGGCTAATCACCAGGATGCTGGCACCGTCCTGGTAAAAGGGTGTAGCATCACTTTCTTCCTTGTCTTGTGCCTGTCTTAGCCATTTCACCTGCCGAGCCGCTGCGCATTGCGGAGTGGGTAGCCATCGCGGGCCCACTCCCAGCCCCGCCTGGCGGCTGCCTAGCCCTCCTGCTAATGCGCGAAGACGCCGGCACCTGCCATGATGCCCAGGGTACTGCTCTCGCGTGCCCGACTGGCACGCTACTGCTGCTCGGCCCCGCCGATTGCTGGCATTTTGACCCCGAGCATCCCGCTCGCCTGGCGTGGTTATGCTTCTCTGTAGACTACCTGACTAGCCAAACCACCGGCCACCCCCAGGCCGCCGACTGGCAGCTGCTGCGAGCGCGTGGCACTGCCCTAGGAGCTGCCGGTCACTTAGCGGCTACCAAGGTGCCGCCCGCGCTGGCCGCCTTGCTCGCCCTGCTGGTTGACTGCTACGCCGGGTGCTCCGGCGTAGCGCATGACCCGCTGGCCGGGCCCCTGGCGGGCACCGTGCTGCGTGCCGTCGGGCCGCTGCTGGCCCCAGCCCAGCCCGGCCCGGCCGCTACCCACGCGGCGGGGGTAGTGCGGCAGGTACTGGCCTACATTCGACGGCACGCGGCGGTGCCCGGGCGACTGCACCTGGGGCACTTGGCCCAGGAGTTTGCCTATTCGCCCTCGCACCTGAGCGCGTTGTTTCGGCAGCATATGCGCGAGCCGCTGCACCAGTACATCGTGCGCCATCGCTTGCAACTGGTCGAGAACCAGCTTCAATCCGGCGCGCTCACCGTGTCGCAAATTGCTGACGAGCTAGGCTTTGCGGACGTTTGCCACCTCAATAAGCAGTTTAAGAAACGCTACCACCTTACACCTACCGAGTACCGGCGGCAGCGCAGTAGCCTTAGACCCCTGCATTATGCCTAGCGCTTTCTCTATTGAACTGTTAGCCTCTTCCGTGATGCTTGCCTAGGTCTGCTTATTTTCCTTCACTTACCTCCCTTGTATTCCCATGGAACCTCGCATTCTGGGCCTGCACCACGTTACGGCCATTGCCGGCAATGCACAACGCAATTAAGACTTCTACACCCGCGTACTGGGCCTGCGCATGGTGAAGAAAACCGTCAATTTCGACGACCCCGGCACCTACCATTTTTACTTCGGCGACGAAACCGGCTCGGCGGGCACCATCCTCACGTTCTTTCCCTGGGAGCACATCACGGCCGGGCGGCGCGGCACCGGCCAGGCCACCGAAATCGGCTCCTCGGTACCGGCCGGCAGCTTCGATTTCTGGATGCAGCGCTTTGACGCTAATGGTATTACCTATAACAAGCCAAGCGAGAAATTTGGCGAGCACTACCTCACTTTCCTCGACCCCGACGGGTTGAAATTCGAGTTGATTGAGTCGAAAACGCCCGACGCCCGCACGCCCTGGACTACCGCCGAGGTCAGCGCCGAGGTAGCCACCAAAGGTTTTCACACCGTCACGCTCACGCTGGCCAGCATTCAGGCCACGGCCGAAATCCTGACCGACGTATTCGGCTATACGCTGCTCGAAAAGCACGTCAACCGCAGTCGCTACGTGACCGATACCGTGCCGGGCGGCGCGCAGTACATCGACTTGGTGGAGGCACCCGGCGAGGCCCGCGCCATCACGGCTGGCGGCTCGGTGCACCACCTCGCTTTTCGGGTGAAGGATGACGCAGCCGAGCTGCATTTCCGCCAGAAGCTCGTGGCGCGGGGCCTGCAGCCCACCCCGCAGATTGACCGAGACTACTTCCACTCCGTGTACTTTCGCGAGCCGGGCGGCGTGCTGTTCGAAATCGCTACCGACAACCCCGGTTTCGTCGTGGACGAGCCTCTGGCTGAGTTAGGCACCCACCTCCTGCTGCCCACCCAGCACGAGCACCTGCGCCCGCAACTGGAGCAGCGCCTGCCCCCGGTGGGGTAGTGCCGCGCAGGCACCGGCCGGGGCGTGGTCCCTTTTGCACCGCGTACCGAAACTAGGCGCAATACCTGACGGCCTAGGCTACCCATTACGTGCCCTAAAGGTGGCATTTGCCAGGTGGGCCAGCCACTAACTTTTACCAGGCCATAGATTACCACTATTTGACGATATGCGCGCTACAGGTTTACTACGCCTTCTCTTCCTTGCCAGCCTACTAAGCTTGACTGGGCGCTTGCCGTCAGTAGCGCAAGGGGCTGCTCTTAGTAGCCCCTTGCCACTGGGGCAGTTGCAGCAGCAGTTTGTAGACCTGCGCTTTGGTATGTTCATTCACTTTAACATCCCGACTTACTTGAACCAGGACTGGCCCGACCCGGAAGCGTCGCCGGCCTTGTTCAACCCTAAAAAGCTCGATGCCAACCAGTGGGCGAAAGCCGCCAAGTCGGCCAACATGACTTACGGCTGCCTCACCACCAAGCACCACAGTGGCTTCTGTATCTGGGACACTAAAAGCACAGAGTACAGTGTGATGAGCAGCCCGTACAAGAAGGACGTAGTGCGCCAGTTTACGAATGCGTTTCGGGCCAATGGCCTGAAGGTCATGCTTTATTACTCCATTTTGGATACGCACCACAAGCTACGGCCCAACCAGATTACCCCCGCCCACATTGCCATGGTAAAGCAGCAGCTAACGGAGTTGCTGACGAACTACGGTAAGATTGAGGCGCTGGTTATTGACGGCTGGGACGCTCCCTGGTCACGTATTTCCTACGATGACGTGCCTTTTGCTGACATTTATACCCTCGTAAAATCGCTGCAGCCCAACTGCCTGGTGATGGACCTCAACGGCGCCAAATACCCGGCCGAGGGGCTGTACTACACTGACATCAAAACCTATGAAATGGGGGCCGGCCAGCGCCTGGCTTCCGGCAGCAAGCGCATGCCCTCGCTGGCCTGCCTGCCCATCAACAGCGCTTGGTTTTGGAAGACTGACTTCCCGACCGTGCCCGTGCGCGACCCGGTCAAGCTGGTGAGCGAAACTCTCATTCCGCTCAATGAGAACAGCTGCAATTTTATCTTGAACGTGGCCCCTAACCGCGATGGCCTGATTGACGACAACGCGCTGGCTGGGCTGCGTGAAATTGGGAAGCTGTGGAAAAACCAAGGGCCTACCACGCCGCTGATGACGTTCGAGCCGCCCATCATTGCTAGCAACATAGCCAAGAATCAGGCGGCCAATTCCAGTTGGAGCGACGACATGAACATCATGGACTTTGCTAATGATGACGACTTCCGCACCAGCTGGCAGGCCAACAAAACGGTGTCGCAGCCGTGGTACGAAATCGACTTCAAGAACGAGCGGAGCTTCAACGCCGTAATAGTTGCCGAACAGAAATCCAACATCACCAACTACGCACTGGATTACTGGAATGGGGTGGCCTGGCAGCCGCTGTTTGATGGCAGTAACGGGAGCCGCATTAAGCTGCACCGCTTCGCCCGTGTATGGGGCAGCAAGGTGCGCATCCGCATCAGAGCCTACGACCACCAGCCCGGCATTGACGAGTTTCAGGTATTTGATGAGCGGCGCTAAGGCAGCTCTGCTAACGTAGCGGGCACCCTGCCTAACAGAGTGGCCGCTACGTTACTCCTAGTTACACTGCTTGCTCAGAGTTGATTGTCGCTGCGCTTAGTACTCACGCAAATCCTCGTCCACGTAGCACCAGGCCCAGCGCTCGCCAGGCTGAGCAGAGGTCATCACGGGATGCTGGGTGGCCTGGAAGTGCTTGGTCGCATGGCGATTCCTTAACGCTACGGCTGCTAAATAGAATGATATAAGTACCTGGCAGCCAGCACAAAATGAAGAAGCATGTTAACTAAAGGTGAATTTGCCGGCAAGGTGGCTTTTGTCACAGGCGCCGGCACAGGAATCGGCCGCGCTACGGCCCTGGCTTTTGCCCAGCAGGGAGCCAGCGTAGTCGTGAGCGGCCATCATGCAGAGAACATTCAAGAAACAGCGCGCCTCATCGAAGAGCAAGGTGGGCGCGTACTCGCCGTGACGTGCGATGTGTGCCGTAGCGAGCAGGTTCGGGCCGCCTTAGACCAGACCATCGCCACCTTCGAGCGGCTGGATTTTGCCTGCAACAACGCCGGTATCGACCACGGGCCGGAAAAGCTGGCCGATGTGGCGGAAGACGAGTGGGACCATATCCTGGACACCAACCTGCGCAGCACCTTTTTGTGCATGAAATACGAGATTCCCCTGATTCTAAAGCAGGGCGGCGCGATAGTCAATATTGTTTCGGGTGCTGGGGTCAAGGGCTTTCCGGGCGGTGCCTACGTGGCCTCGAAGCACGGCGTGGTCGGCCTCAGCAAGTCGGCGGCGCTGGAATACGCCACCACCAACCTGCGCATCAACGCCGTGTGCCCCGGCATCACCGACACACCGGTGATGGCCCGCGTGACCGGCGGCACGGATGAGGGCTACTAGAAGGTCATCGACCAAGAGCCCATTGGCCGCATGGGCAAACCCGAAGAGCTAGCCGCCGCCATTATCTGGCAGTGTTCGGAGGCGGCCTCCTTCGTCATCGGTCAGATTATGGTCGTCGATGGCGCCCAAACAGTTTAAGCAGCAGTTTTTCGTCAAAAACCGGGCCCTCGTCCAAGCATGTAAATTTGCTTGGACGAGGGCCCGGTTTTTACAGCATTATCCCGCAATCAGCGTAGCCACTAACTTTATACTAATGCCTTCCGCAAGGTGGCTCCTTACGAGCCGTTGTTTCACCTCACATAAAGCTTCAGGGCTGCACTTATTGGCTGTCGGCTTGTCGATGGACGAGCTTGTTAGTTGCCATGACGTCTCTCCCTCTACTGAACAAGGTTCTTCCTCACACCTCATTGTATAATAGGTTTGTCAGCAGCATGTTACTATGCCTTAAGGTAGGCTTTGCTTAAATGTTCTTACGTGTCAAATACAGACAGCTCCGGCCTTCGTGAAGGCTGGAGCTGTCTGTATTTGACACGTAGCGTACTTGAGCGGTACTCTAAGTCGGATTGTCAAACTCACTGCTGATGAGTAAGTGGTTATGGTACCTAAGTTTTTTTGAACAGCGGCCTGTTGTTCCTAGTGCCTTCGCGGCTTGGTTAGACTAAATTCCCTAACGTGGACCCATTCGAATGCTCCAGCGCATGTCGGCGCATGGCTGCGTAGAATTTACTGTCTGCAAAGCCTGCTTGCGTAAATTGCTTGGCTATTTGTAGCAAAGCATTTCTTTCTCATCGCTCCTGAACGTTACCTATGAGCACCGCCCGCGAACAGCAGAACATCGAGTGGAAAGAATCCTGGCGGGAGGAATACTTCAAATGGATTTGCGGCTTTGCCAACGCGCAGGGTGGGCGCATCTACCTCGGCAAAAACGATGACGGCCATGTAGTGGGGCTGACCAACATCCGCAAGCTGCTGGAAGATTTACCTAACCAAGTGCGCGATTTGATGGGCATCCTGGTGGAGGTCAACCGCCAAGAGGATAGCGGGCTGGAGTACTGGGAAATTGTCGTCGAGCCCTATCCCTACCCCATCAGCTACCGGGGGCAGTATCACTACCGTAGCGGCAGTACCAAGCAGGAATTGAAGAGCCCGGCCCTGAGCGCGTTTCTGCTGCAGAAGCAAGGCAAACGATGGGACGAGGTGCCGGTGCCAGGTGTCACGACGACCGATTTGTCGGCCGAGGCCTTCGACCTACCTAGGTGCGTTGGAGAAGGGCGGCCACCTGCAGAAAACTGGTACCCGTGGGGCCGGCACGGAGTACCGGTTAATTGGCTCATGATTGGCTCACTACGAGATGGCACCCCATTACAACTCGTTGAACAAGCGCTGTGTAGGCACTTTTTCTAGCAGATGCATAGGCTCACGATTGGCTCAAGTAGTAGAATTCTGCCGGCCTAGCTTTCAAAGCTAGTATTGGAAAGCTCCTTATAAAGAGAGTCCTGTGACTTACTCTGCGAGGACGAATGGACATTGCGCCAGTTTAGGAAAGTGCTGGACTTCTTGGAAGCACCAGCCGAGTTGGTCCTGATGAGACGATAGGTAGCTAAACCGTTTATTATCGCTACCTATCTGAGGTGAGTGAAATCTAGCACCTCACCTACAGACCAAGAAGATTTTTCTTTAATGCCAACTGGTTCGCTTACGGGGTAAGCGCATAAGGGGGAGCTTCGTCCGCCTTTGCGACGACGCTCCCCCATCTTTGGCACGTAACAAGCAGGCTGCTCGAAGCCATTCTCGCTAGTCCAGCAGTGAGCAGCCTCAATAATTCGTTTCCTGGGCCATCAGTCCGCGCAGATAGCCCGTGTCCGCTATGCTCGGGGTGCCCGGACGGGTGAGCAGCAGCAGGCGCCAGTCGGCCAGGGCCGCCCGGCGGATGGGCGCCACTTGACTCGTGTAAAAGTCGCTTTCCACCCAGCGGCGAAAAACACCTAGGTTTCGGTATTCTACCAGGGCGACGGCGTCCCACTGCTCGCCGGCTAGGCCGGCTAGTGGCGCCTGGGCAGCGCCCTGAAAGACGATGGTGAACTCTGCTGGGTCGTTGTACTGCAGAAAGGCTTCGATGTACGCCTGGAACGCTTGCTGGCCGGTCCGGGGCGGCTGTGTGGTGGGGTCGTCATAGACGGCTTGGTCGCGGTAGCGCAGCAGATTGAGCATGACCACGGGCTGCTCGACGGGCAAGGCGGCTGCGGCGGCTACTACCGCGTCAAGGCGCAGGTCAGGAGGGGTGTCTAGCATGGCAGGAAGTAGGGAAGAGACCTGTAAAAGGAGACCGCAAAGCACGCGCCCTACCCCCCTGACCCTGCTTAAACTACTTTAAGAACGCGCTTGCGGCGTGTGCTTGCGGCGCAACATACTTAAAAACTCGGGCGTGATCCCCAGGTAAGCGGCAATGTGCTTTTGCGCCACGCGGTGGAGCAGACGGGGGTACTGCCGATGGAAGCGCATAAACCGCGCCTCGGCCGTCAGACGCAGCATCGCCACTAGCCGGCGCTCGAGTAACTGGTAGCCCTTCTGGGAAAGTAGCCGAAAGAAGCGTTCAAACGTGGGCATCTGGGTGCATAGGTTCTCCAAATCAGTCAGACTGAGCGAAAGCAGGCTCGTGGTTTCTAAGGCTTGCAGGGCCAGCGTGGCCCGGCCGCCTTCAAAAAAGCTGGCCGAGTCGGTGCACCACCAGCCTTCGGTGGAGAAGGCCAGGTTGTGTTCTCGCCCCTGGGCATCGGTGGTATACGTGCGCACGCAGCCGCTCACGACGAACCAAAGGCAGGTAGCGCGCTCGCCCGCTACCAGCAGGTGGTCCCCGCTCGCTACCTGCTGCGTGCCCAGTAGGTGCGTGAAGCGGGCGGCCTCCTCGGGCGTTAGGGTGATGTCGCGGGCTACATTGGCGAGTATCTGCTGGTACATAGGGAGTATGACGGATAAGGCGGCTTTGCGAACGAGTTCCAGCCGCCAATAAGTGGCACTCTAGCCATATAGGCACCCCTACCGACTAACTGGTGAAGCGAACGCGCTTTTCAACTTAGCACCGATAAGAAGCAGCATTCTTATTGATAGTAATTACTTCCAATTGTAAAGGAGCAAAAATGGGGTGTTATCAGTCCTTATCGCCCCAGCCAAAGTAGCGACCCACTCTGCTTATCACTCCCTGTCTGAATCCTGATCGCTCTACTTCCTTACGCAATGCGATGCGTTGGTAATAGGTACCTTCCTGACCTTTGCTTACGTTGTCAGACTCCCGCACAGACTCGTCTTCTAAAGGTACGCTGATAAAAGGCTAGCCCAGGTATGATTTGAGCGACTGTGAGCGCGAGGTGAGCTTGAGGCGCCGAATGGCCTTCTCCTTTATCTGCCGTACCCGCTCGCGGGTTAGACTAAATTGCTCGCCGACTTCCTCTAGTGTTAGCGCCGCGTGGCCGTTGAGCCCGAAATGGAGCGTAATGACGTCGGCCTCCCGCCTAGTCAACGTCGAGAGCGCGCGCTGTACCTCCCGGCGCAGGGACTCGTGCAACAGGCCCGCATCCGGCGTTTCTTGCCCCTCCTCCTGCAGCACGTCGAGCAAGCCATTTTCCTCCCCATTTACAAAGGGCGCATCCATCGAGACGTGGCGACCCGAGATTTTGAGCGTGTCCACCACTTCGGAGGTAGACAACTCTAGCAGCTCGGCAATTTCGTCGGGCGAGGGCTCCCGCTCAAACTTCTGCTCTAACTCGGCGAACGAGCGGCTGATTTTGTTGAGCGAGCCTACCCGGTTCAGCGGCAGGCGCACGATGCGACTCTGCTCGGCCAGCGCTTGCAGGATGCTCTGGCGAATCCACCACACGGCATAGGAGATGAACTTGAACCCTTTCGTTTCATCGAAGCGCTTGGCGGCTTTAATCAACCCTAGGTTGCCCTCGTTGATGAGGTCGCCCAGCGTCAGGCCCTGGTTCTGGTACTGTTTGGACACCGAGACCACGAAGCGCAGGTTGGCTTTGGTCAGCTTTTCCAGGGCCATCTGGTCGCCCTCGCGAATGCGCTGGGCCAAGTCTACTTCCTCGTCGATCGAGACCAAGCTCACTTTGCCAATCTCCTGTAGGTACTTGTCCAGCGACTGGCTTTCGCGGTTGGTAATCTGCTTGCTGATTTTTAACTGTCTCATGCGGTAACCACGCTGTTTAGAAAGGGCATAGCAAAGCATAACTCCCAACGCGGCGGCTAGGTTCGACGGCCCCGGCGACGGCGCCTCACTAAAAGGCTCACTGCGGAGAGGAAGCCTAACCACCGCAGATTTAAGTAATTGTTTATTAATGAACATTGTAAGGCATTTAATGCGCCAAGATAATGCGCCATTTAGTGCTACTCACATAACGTTTGTGTAGCTACGTTTAACAACTGACTATACCCCCTACCTTCGCCTAAAAACACAGGTAGTTCTGTCATGCCCGCCTATTTTGCTTACTACCGCGTCTCGACCAAGCAGCAAGGTGCTTCCGGTCTCGGCCTCGAAGCCCAGCAGGCGGCAGTAGCAAGTTTCCTCAAAGAAGGACGGCCGCAGGGCGAGTACGTCGAGGTCGAGAGTGGCAAGAAGAATCAACGCCCGCAGCTGCTCGCCGCGATGGCGGCCCGCGCCGCAGGCGGGGTCCTGCTAATTGCCAAGCTTGACCGGCTCAGTCGCAATGCGAGCTTCATCTTCACCCTGCGGGACTCGGGCGTGGATTTCGTGTGCTGCGACATGCCCGATGCGAACACCCTTATCGTAGGCCTCTTCACCGTGCTCGCCCAGCACGAGCGCGAGACGATCTCGAAGCGGACCAAGGATGCGCTCGCGGCCAAGAAGGCGCGCGGGGCGCAGTTAGGCACGCCGGCCAATCTAACAGAAGCAGCTCGGGAACAGAGCCTGCTCGTACGGCGTGTACCCCTGCAGCAACACCCAGGGCTGCGACAAACAGCAGCTTTTATTGCGTCTCGTCGGGCACAGGGGGTGAGCTTTCGCCAACTGGCGGGGGAGTTGAACGCCCTCGGCTTTACTGCGCCGCGCGGGGGGACATTCAACCAGAAGCAAGTGCAGCGCCTGCATCAACGGCACCTAATGGTTAGCGCGAACACGGCATCCGAATGACCTATATATAAACGGAGTAGGTAAGACGAAATAGGTCGCCAAGGATGAGTAATAGGTAGCGACGCCGTTTACTTATCGCTACCTATCTGGAGTAAATGCAGTCATCTATCCCGCTCACCGAAGCAAGACTTGCGCTATAGCTGATTGGCTCATTTAGGCGGGAAGCACACACACTATTTTTGGTTTGCTGAAATACTTCAGTCTGCCGATACCAAAAAGTGGTGGCCGCGCACTGTTAGTGCGCGGCCACCACTTTTTGGCCGTTTGCTAAGCCTGACAACTTATTGAATAGTCTGTCCGCCATCTACCACGAGAGCGTGGCCCACGACGAAGGAAGCCGCATCAGAGCACAGCCAGATAACGGCTTCAGCGATTTCCTCGGGCTTACCTACGCGGCCGATGGGCTCCTCACCTATCACCTTCTGGCGGCCTTCTTCCGTGCCGCCCGTGAAGCGGTCCATCATGGGCGTGTCGATGTAGCCGGGGCACACGGCATTGATGCGAATGTTCTGAGAAGCGTAGTCGAGCGCCGCCGAGCGGGTCATGCCAATAATACCGTGCTTGGAGCCGGTGTAGGCTAGGCTATCGGCCACGCCGATGACGCCCGCACCCGACGACGTGTTAACAATGGCCCCGCCGCCCTGCTTCAGGATGAGCGGGATTTCGTGCTTCAGCGACAGATAGGTGCCGCGCATATTGGTATTCACCACCCGGTCCCACTCATCTTCTTCCAGCTCGGTGGTCGAGGCTTTTTGCTGCTCCACGCCCGCGTTGTTGAAGGCGTAGTCCAGGCGCCCGAAGGCCTCGATGGTCTGGTCCAGGGCAGCTTTTATGTCGGCCACTTTAGTTGTGTCGCAGGTCACAGCGATGGCGCGGCCGCCTTGCTGCTCAATCTGGTGCAGCGTTTCCTGGTTGTCTTTTTCGACAATGCCCACTACGGTTACGCTCGCGCCCTCCCGGGCAAATGCCAACGCCGCTGCGCGGCCAATCCCCGTGCCAGCGCCCGTGACGAAAGCCACCTTGCCCGCAAATTTCTCTGTTTGATTCGTTGCCATAAAAAGTTAAGAAAGGAAGTAAGCCTTGTGCCGTCTTTAACGGGGCAGAATCAACCACCGCCGAGCGGTATTTGAATAGTGTAACAACCTCTTTGAAAGCAGTAAGAACGGGGCTTGAGCACCCGGTTACCGCTGATTTCGATAAGATAGTTTGGGTGAGACAAGCGCGGTAAGCAGTGGCTGCGCCGGCCCAACTCTTTGAAATCGTTACTGACTCCTTTGATTGTCATTACCATCAGCTTTCGAGCGCGCGGGACCTTTGTGGTGTCATTCGGCGCCTCATTTTGCTGCCGCTGCGGGGGTAGCAACGCTGCCTAGGGTTCGTCTTGACCCGCCCGCAGGGCTGGCCGTAGCGCCGTTTCACTTATCTAAGTCCATTATGATAGCACTTCCTAACACGCCGGAATCGGCGACGAACGAGCCAGCCCGACAGCCTGCCTGGAACGCGGTATTCGCCTTGGCGCTGGGCGTGGCCGGCCTCATCACCTCGGAGTTTTTGCCCGTGAGCCTGCTCACACCGATGGCCCACGACCTAGCCATCACCGAGGGCATGGCCGGGCAGGCCATTTCAATAACGGCCGTAGTGGCCATGGTGGCCAGCCTGCTTATTGCTGTGGTGACCAAGCGCCTGGACCGGCGCTGGGTGCTGCTCTCGTTTTCGGTGTTGCAGGTGTTGTCAAATGGGCTGGTGGCGTTCGCGCCCAACTTCCTGGTGCTCACCATTGGGCGGTTTTTGCTGGGGCTAGCCATTGGCGGGTTCTGGGCCATGTCGGCGGCCGTGGCCATGCGCTTAGTTCCTGCCAAGGATGTGCCCAAGGCGCTGTCCACCATTTTCGGGGCGGTGTCGGTGGCCACGGTGGTGGCCGCGCCGCTGGGCAGCTTCCTGGGCGGGCTGCTGGGCTGGCGCCTCGTGTTTGAGCTGGCGGCCGGGCTGGGCGCGCTGTCCTTTGTGTGGCAGGCCCTGACCTTGCCTGCCATGGCCCCCGACCAGCCGCCCGGCCTGGGTACCCTAGTGCAACTGCTGAAACGGCGCAGCGTCTGGCCTGGAATGCTGGCCACGCTGTTCGTTTTCATGGGCTACGCCACGTTTTTTACTTACCTACGGCCTTTTCTGGAAACCGTGACCGGGGTTAGTCTCAATACCTTGACCACGATTTTACTGGGATTTGGGCTGGCTAACCTGGCGGGCACGGTGCTGGCCCGGCACCTGCTGAGCCGCAACCTGACCCGAACTCTTATGCTCATGCCCCTGCTGATGGGGGGTGTGGTGGCGGGCCTGGTGCTGTTTGGCCGCCAGCCTGTGGTGGCGTCGGTGCTGGTGGCTTTTTGGGGTACTACGTTTGGGGTGGTGCAGGTGGGCTGGCCCACTTGGCTGACCCGCACGCTGCCCGACGAAGCCGAGAGCGGCGGCAGCCTGCAAGTCGCGACCACGCAATTGGCCATTACTATTGGGGCGGCCCTAGGGGGACTGCTCTTCGACCTCACGGGCGCGGTCGGGGTGTATATCGGCAGCAGCGTAGTTACGCTGCTGGCCGGCCTGGTGGCTTGGCTGGCCTTTCGGAATGGCCTGCCCCAGCCGGCGAAGACGGCGCAGCCGGTGGCCGCTGAGCTAGCCGCGCAGGCTAGGTAAGCGCCGCCCGCGAGCAGTAATAACTGGTAGTATTTCAGCTTATTTTATCGACTTAGGTGATGGCCTGGCGAACAGCTAGCGCATCATCTCCATTTTCCTAATTCATACGCATCCCATGCCGCACATCAATATCAAGCTAGCCCCTGGCCGGACGGAAGAGCAGAAGCAGCGCCTAACTGCGCAAATCGTGAAAGACCTCCTAGACATAGCCGGGGCCGAGGAAGCAGAAGTGTCCGTGGCGATAGAGGAAGTACGGCCGGCCGACTGGACGGAACGCGTGTATAAGCTGGAGATTCTACCTCAGTGGGCCGCGCTGTACAAAGCGCCCGGCTACCAGCCCTAGGCTCAACCCCTGCTGCGTAGCGGACGCGCCGCTTCTTTGACCACAGGTCGAAGGAGCGGCGCGTCCGTTTTACCATCGACTGCGACCTAGCCCTAGCCAAATCGCTTCATTAATGTAAGAATCCGTTTCATGGCAATACAACCCTCAATCCTCGGGTACCCGACCTTCGTCCTGTCGTTTCAGCGCGGCTGAACGCTACCCAGCTCTACGGCGACATGTACGGTGCTTAGTGGGCCATGCAGGAGCTATGGGTAAACCAGTAATTCATCAATACTTCATCCTGCGAATGACGCGAAAATTGCCTTTTTCCCTTAATCGTTGAATTGCTTAACAATCCCTTTGATAATCATAATCTACTCCTATGGACAAGCGTTGGCGGTGGCCGTATTCAGCACAGGAATACTCCACAACGCATCGGCAGTCAGATATTAATGTATAAGCAACTGACAGTCAGCAATAAAATCAATAGCATGTCAACCAAGGGAGAATTTGCCGGTAAAGTAGCTTTCGTCACGGGAGCCGGCACGGGTATTGGTCGCGCTACGGCGCTGGCGTTTGCACAGCAGGGTGCCAGCGTGGCTGTGAGTGGCCACCACGAAGAGAACGTTCGCGAAACCGCGCGCCTCATCGACGAGCAGGGCGGCCAAGCACTTGCTATCACGTGCGACGTACGGCGTAGCGAGGAGGTACAAGCAGCGTTGAAGCAGACCATCGACACTTTCGGGCGACTGGACTTTGCCTGCAACAACGCTGGCATCGACCACGGACCAGAGAATCTTGCCGATGTGGCCGAAGACGAATGGGACCGCATTCTGGATACCAACCTGCGCGGCACCTTTCTGTGCATGAAATACGAAATCCCACTGATTCTGAAGCAGGGTGGCGCGATTGTCAACATCGCTTCGGGGGCTGGGGTCAAAGGATTCCCGGGTGGCGCCTATGTGGCCTCGAAGCATGGCGTGGTCGGCCTCACTAAGTCGGCGGCGCTCGAATACGCGACCACCAACCTGCGCATCAACGCTGTGTGTCCCGGTATCACCGACACCCCGATGATGGCCCGCGTCACGGGCGGCACGGAAGAAGGCTACCAGAAGGTCATCGACCAGGAGCCCATCGGCCGGATGGGTAAGCCCGAAGAACTAGCTGCCGCCGTACTCTGGCAGTGCTCGGATGCGGCTTCCTTTGTGGTTGGGCAGATTATGGTCGTTGATGGCGCCCAGACGGTCTGATTCGAGAGTTGCCTTCACAAAAAGCCCCCCGTTCAAGCGAGAAAACGCGCTAGAACGGGGGGCTTTTTTAGGTTGTAGGGTGACTATGTCTTGAGCGGCACCTGCCAGCCTTCTTTTTTGGTCTCCAGCCTGAATAGCGTCTTAGAGGCCGTGATGAATAGCGTCTTACTGTATTTGCCCCGGCCAAAGCACAGATTGGTGGCGTAGCCCTCCCGCACGGGCAGGGGAACCTCGGCCAGCTGCTCGCCCAGAGGCGAGTACACCTGGATACTATTGGCTACGATGGCGTAGATATTGCCTTCCGTATCCACTTTGATGCCATCGGGACCTTTGCCCTCGTAATGCTGCAATGTCTGGCGAAGCTTAACCTGGCCATCAGGCAATAAGTCATAGGCCAGCAAGTCGCCCCGGCTGCAGCCACCGGGCCGGTAAAGCCGGGCGGCAGCGTACCGTACACGCCCGCGTGGGGGTACTCGTAGCTGGCCACGTAGAGCGTTTTTTGGTCGGGCGAAACCGCGATGCCGTTGGGCTTGGCCGCGTTGGCCGCCAGCAGCTGTGCCGTGCCGCCGGGTGCCAGCCGGTACACGCCCATAAAGGGCAGCTCCAGCGGCTCGGGGCCGGCGTAGCGTGCATCAGTGAAGTAGATAGTACCCTGGGCATCCAGGGTAGCATCGTTGGGGGCGTTGAAGGGCTTGCCCTCAAAAGTACCGGTCAGCGTGCTGCTCATGCCTGTCCGGCGGGCCGTTTTGGTGAGGCGGCGGCCCCCGGCGTTGGCACCTTCCACGGTAATGAGGTCACCGGCGGCGTCGAACAGCAGGCTTCCGGCGTTGCCGTTGGGCGAGCGGAACACCGTGGTCTGGCCAGTCCGCGGATTATACACCCAAATGATACCGGCGCTGGTGGCCGATGGCGTATCGGTAAAGTACAGCAGCCCCTCGGGGGACATGGCCGGCCCTTCACACGCCTCCACCAGGCCGCCGGTAAAAACGGCCACGGGCTGCGCGGTGGGGGCAAAAAAATCGGCCCGGGCTTTGCCCGATTGGGCCAAGGCCGGTGAGGCTAGCAGGGCCAGGCCGAGCAGAGAGGAAGCCGCCCGAAAGCACGGGCAGCAAGAAGAAAGCAACGTCATTGCTGGCGAGGGAGAGCGTTTAAATTGGCCCCTGGGCAGGGGATAGGGACAGCCCTAGGGTCGGTCGATGCGATACAAGCGGCCTTGGTCGGTGACGGTATACAGGGCGCCATCCGTGCCCTGGGTTACGTCGCGGAAGCGCTGATTTTCGCTGGCCAGCAGCCGCTCTTCACCCACCACCCGGTTGTTGTCGATGACCAGGCGCAGCAGGTGCTGGCCACTAAGGGTGCCGATGAACAGGTTATTTTGCCACCCGGCGATGCGGTTGCCGGTGTAGAAAGTTATGCCGCTGGGTGACACCACCGGGTCCCAGTAGTATACCGGCTGCTCCAGGCCTGAACTCTGCGTAATGCCGGCCCCCACGGGCTGGCCGCTGTATTCGAGGCCGTAGCCGATGGTGGGCCAGCCGTAATTCGCGCCCGCCTGGAGGCGGTTGATTTCGTCACCACCACGGGGACCGTGCTCACTTTGCCATACCTCCCCGGTGGTGGGATGGAGTGCCAAGCCCTGCGGGTTGCGGTGGCCGATGGAATACAGCTCGGGGCGGGCGCCCGCCTGTGCAAACGTCGGGTTGCCGGGGGCCGGCTGCCCGGTCTTGGTGATGCGGATAATCTTACCTAGGGCAGACGTGGCAACTTGGGCCTGAGGCCGGGTGGCCAGGTCCGACCGCTCGCCGGTGCTCACTAGCAGGTTGCCCGTGCGGTCAAACACCACGCGGCCACCGTAGTGTAAGGTGCCCGCGTAGGCTGGCTCGGCCCGGTAGATAATTGTAGGCGTTTCTATCGTGCGCTCGTCAGTGGCCAGGCGGCCCCGGCCAATGGCCGTCAGGTTGCCGCCTGGGCGGGCTTCCGAAAACGACCAGTATACCAGCCGGTTGGTGGCAAAATCGGGGTCGAGGCACACGCCCAGCAGCCCGCCCTGCCCAGCCGCATTCACCGCTGGCAGGCCCGTGATGGGGGCACTAACCACACCGGCCGCCGTCACCAGGCGCATTTGGCCCGCTTTCTCGGTGACGAGCAACCGGCCATCGGGCAGGCTAGTGACGCCCCAGGGGCTAGCCAAGGACGATGTGAGCACGGTGGCCCGGTAGCTGCTGGCCGCCGTGGCAACGCCTCCTATCCGGGTTTGCCCCACAAAGGCAGGCTGATAGGTAGCATTGGGGGCGTTGGTTTCCACTGGTGCCCCAGTTGCCGGAGGCGTATCAGGCGTCGCCGGGTCGTCATCGTGCGAACACGACAGCAAGGATAGCGAACCAGCGAGGAGGCAAAAGAGGCGGTACTGCATTAGATGGGACGTGGGGAAAACGTGAAAACGAGTCAGATTGCAAAACATGAACGTCAGATGAACACGACTCGTTTTTCAAGGTGCTAAAATTGGAAGCAGGTCCATTAGTTTAGGCTTTTCTGGCTAGGCCGGCTGCCGTAGCGCTTCCAGTACCTTGTCGGGCGTCATGGGCAGGTCGCGCAGGCGGCGGCCGGTGGCGTGAAGAATAGCGTTGCTCACGGCGGCGGCCACGCCCACGATGGCGATTTCGCCGATGCCCTTCACACCCATAGCGTTGATATAAGGGTCGTGCTCGTCGATGAACTCGATGTGCATATCCGGGATGTCAGCGTTCACGGGTACGTGGTAGTCGGCCAGCGAGGCGTTGGTGTAGCGAGCCAGGTGGGGGTCGCGCACGGTCTGCTCCATCAGCGCGGCGCCAATACCCATGATGCCGCCGCCGATGATTTGCGAGCGGGCCGTTTTGGGGTTCAGCACGCGGCCGGCGGCGTGCACGCCCACCCAGCGCGTGACGTGCACGGTCCCGAGGTCAGGGTCAACCTGTACCTCGCAGAAGTGCGCCCCGAAGGCGTGCATGGAATGCGCGGCGGCGTGGTCCTTTTTGGTTGCCTCTACATTGGCCGTGGCCTGCGGGTCTTCGTAGCTGCTACCGTAGCGGCCTACGCCGTCGCCTTCCAAATCGGTCATATTGCCGCGCTTCATTAGCTCGCCAAAGGCTTCGCCTTTGCTGGGGTCAGCTTGCAATTGCAAGCGGCCCTTGTTCATTACGACATTGGCCGGTTTGGCCTGGTAGAGGGGTGATTTTTTATCGGCCACGGCCACTTTTATGAGCTTCTGCCACACGTCCTGCGCGGCCAGGTACACCGACGACGACATCCGGCCCGCCGCGTTGGAGCCGCCCGAAACGGGCGTGGAGGGCAGGATGGTATCGCCCAGCTCGAAGCGCACCTTGTCAGGGGCAAGGCCTAGCGCATTGGCCGCTACCTGCGTAATGATGGTGTAGGTGCCCGTGCCTAGGTCAGTAGCGCCGGCCTGCACCACGGCGTGGCCGTCGGCGTAGAGGCGCACGCGGGCGTTGCCTTGCGAGTTATGTACGGGGTAGGAGGCCGTGGCCATGCCCCAGCCTACCAGCAGCTTACCGTTGTGGGTATGCCCAGCTTTGGGGTTGCGCTTGCTCCAGCCAAATAGCTCGGCGCCGCGCTGGTAGCACTGCTTCAAACTTTTGCTGCTCCAGGGCTTGCCGGTATCGGGGTCTTTATCGGCGTAGTTGAGCAGGCGCACCTGAATAGGGTCCAGGCCGAGCTGGGCCACAAGGTCGTCCATGGCACACTCGATGGCGAAGGAGCCGGGCATGTCGCCTGGGGCGCGCATAGAGGTGGCCGTCATCACGTTAGCTTTCGTGAGGTGGTAGGTGGCCTCGTAAGCAGGCAGCTGGTAGAGCATCCCGATGATGCGGCTGTTGGTCTCGGTGTAGTCGTCCCAGGGCGAGGCGGTGGCCGTCTTGTCATAGAGCAGCGAAAGCAGCTTGCCCTCTTTGGTTGCGCCCAGGCGCAGGGTCTGTTGCTGCTCCTCACGGTGGCCCATGCCGGTGAAGTTCTGCGGGCGTGTGAGCACTAGCTTCACCGGCCGGCCCACCGCCTTGGCGGCCAGGCAGGCGAGCACCGCGTGGGGCCACACCCAGGCTTTGCCCCCGAAGCCACCGCCGATGTATTTGCAGACCACCCGCACCTGGTCCTGGGCCAGGCCCAACATGCCGGCCAAGGTCTTTTGGGTTTCCAGCACGCCCTGCGTGGCTTCGTACACCGTCAGGCGGTCAGGCGCTTCCCAATGGGCGGTGGTGGCGCCGGGCTCCATGTAGTTGTGGTGCAGCGTGGCGTGGGTGTAGGTGCCGGCTAGCTGCACCGGGGCGCTGGCAAAAGCCGCCTGCGCGTCGCCGCGCTTGGTCACGCCCTGTACGCGGCCCACTTTTTCAGGAATGTAGCGGGGTGAATTAGGCGTGCGGTACGAGGCCACCGGGGCTTCCGGCGCCAGCTGCACTTTTAGCAGCGTGGCCGCGTGCTGGGCGTGCTCCAGCGTGTCAGCCACCAACACCGCCACCGGCTGGCCAGCGTAAAAAATCTGGTCCGACGTCATGGGCATGAAGCCCATGGGCGCGGTCAAGGCCTCTTTGTCGGCGGGCGCGTTGGGCGTTTTGGCCAGCTTTGGCAGGTTTTGGTGGGTGAAAATGGCGAGCACACCGGGCGACTTTTGGGCCGCGCTGGTGTCGATGCTAGTCACGCGGCCCCTGGCTACGTCGCTGGTTTTGAGCACGGCGTGCACCAGACCCGGCAACTGGTTATACTCGGCCGAGTAAGTGGCCGCGCCCGTCACTTTGGCCCGGCCATCAACGCGGCTCATCGGCTGCCCTACTACGCCCGGCGCAGCATTGGTTTCGAGAAACGTGGGTTCTTTATCCATCTGCTTGATAAATAGCTGGTAGTAGGTAGGAATGCGTAAAAGGAATAGGGCCGTAGCGCGGGTTGCCGGTCGGTTCGGTCACCCGCACTACGGCCCTTTATTTGGCACCTAGCCGAATCAGCCGGCCGTTGTCGGCATCGGTCACGACCCAGAGGTTGCCATCCGGCCCCATCTGCACATCGCGGATGCGCTGGTGCTGGTCGAGCAGCAGGCGCTCCTCGCCCACCACTTTGTTGTCTTGAATGACCAGCCGCACCAGGTGCTGCCCGGCCAGGCTACTCACAAACAGGTTATTCCTCCACTCCGGCACGGCCGAGCCGGTGTAGAAGGCCGAGCCGCTGGGCGCTATCGTGGGGTCCCAGTAGTAGATGGGCTGCTCCATGCCTTTTTTTGCGTGATCCCGCCCTCGATGGGCTTCCAGTCATATTCTACGCCGTAGGCAATCACCGGCCAGCCGTAGTTGTGGCCGGGCCGGATGAGGTTTAGTTCGTCGCCGCCCTGGGTGCCGTGCTCGTCCTCCCAGAGGTCGCCGGTCACGGGGTTCCAGGCCAGGCCCTGGGGATTGCGCACGCCCACGGCCCACAATTCGGGCAGGGCGCGGGTGCTATCGGGGTTGAAGCGTGGGTTGCCGGCGGCTGGGCTGCCGTCGGGGTTGATGCGCACGATTTTGCCGAGTTGCGAGGACAATTGCTGAGTTTTTAGCCGGGTAGGCTCAAACATGCGCTCGGCGATGGACACCAGCAGCTTGCCTTCCTTATCGAAGATCAGGCGGCTGCCGTAGTGCGCGTAACCGTTGCTGGTGCTGTCGCGCACCTGGTAGATTTTGTGCACGTTTTCAAGGTGAAACTCGTCGGTGGCCAGCTTGGCCGAGGCCACCACCAGGCCCGTGCCGCCGTTGTGCTTGCGCTCCACGTAAGTCATGTAAAACGTGCGGTTAGTGGCAAACTGCGGGTCCACGGCCACGTCGAGCAGGCCCGCGTCGCTTTCCTGCGGCCGGTAGGCAATGCGCTTGGGCAGGCCCTTGAGCGTGTCGCCCACCAGCCCATCCTGCGTCACAATGCGCAGCGTGCCCACCTTTTCGGTCACCAGCATCCGCCCATCGGGCATAAACGCCAGGGCCCACGGGTGCTTCAGGCCGGAGGCCACAACCTTCTCCGTAAAGGGGGTTTTGGTGATGACGGCGCCCGCGCGGGTCTGGCCCGCCACGGCGGGTTTCTGGCCCTTGCCGTAGGGGGCGCGGTGCTCCCAGGGCTGGCCAGGCGCGGGCACCTCGGCCGGGGGGCGGGTGCCGGCCACTTGCTGGCCGTTGCCATTCACGTTTTGCGCCAGGGCCGGGCCCGCCAGCAGGCCCAGCGTGGCAAGGCCCAGGGCCGCCATCTTATGCAATAATTTCTTCATGAGGAAGAGTTAGCGAGTAACCCATTGGGGAGCAGCCTATAGCACATAAGCAACTGTTTGATAGTAAAATATGTGAAAAGTGGCCGGGCTAGCCTACCGCTACCGGCACGGCAGGCGCGTGCACGGTTCCTAGCCGCTGCCGCAATGGCTGGGCCTGCCGCTCGCTGCGCTGCGCCTGAATTTCGGCCACAATGCAGAGGGCAATTTCTTCGGGCGTCTCGCTGCCCAAATCGAGGCCGATGGGACTGTGCAGCCGCTCGCGCAGCTGCGCCACCAAGTGCAGCGGCGCGGTGTCCAGCTCGCCGAGCAGCCGCTGCGCCTTCAGGCGCGGGCCGAGCAGCCCGATGTAGGGCGCGGGCGCGGCAAGCAGCGTTTGCAGGGCCGCTAGGTCGTAGGCGTAATTATGGCTGAGCAGCACGTGGTAAGCCAGTGGGTCAGGCACGGCAGTTTCCAGCTCGCGCACCGGCACGATGCGTACTTCGGCCGCTTCCGGGAAGCGGGCGGCGGTGGCGAGGTTAGGCCGGCCATCCACCACGGTAATGTGCCAGCCCAGCGAGGCCCCTAGGTGTACCAGCGGCTGCGCGTCGTTACCGGCCCCGTATACCACCAGGCGCAGCGGGGGCGTCAGCACTTCCAGCAAAGCTCGCACCGGGCCGGCCAGGGTGTCCAGGTCGAGCACCCGCGACTGGCCGTGCGCCAGGGTATCGTAGGCCGCGGCGGCGAGCGGGGCGGCCAGCGCGGGCGTCCCCCGCACTACCCCCATTTCGGTGAGCAGCACCCGCTGGCCCACGGCAGCTTTCAAGCCGGTAGTATCCGTTTCAAACACGGTGGCCAGCACCGCAGGCGTCGGGTGCTGCGCGAAGCCGCGCAGGATTTCGAGCGGGTTATGCGGGTTATCAAAATCAAGTGGCTCCAGCAGAATGCGGACTACGCCCTGGCAGCCCGGCCCCAGGCCATGGCGCGGGTCGTCCTCGTCGCGGGTATCGTAGGTGACCAGCGCCGGCTCGCCCTGAAAGATGGCCCGCCGCGCCCGCTGCCGGGCATCGCCTTCGAGGCAGCCGCCGCTAATGGCTCCGGTCAGCTCGCCGTCGTCGGTGACGAGCATCCGGGCGCCGGGCCGGCGGTAAGCCGAGCCCAGTACCTCCACCACAGTCGCCAGCGCACAAGGGCGCTGGGTGGCCCGGTGCTGGTCGTAGGCGAGGAAGAGGCGTTGGAGCTCGGTCATATTTTTGAATAGCTACTTGGTAAAAAATCAGTAAGCAGCCGCTGCCTAGGTGGCGACGGTACTAATCCCCTGCTGCCTAAGCAGCTCTAGGTAGTCGGTTTTGCCAGTCAGTAAGCTGTTGGTCAAGCCAGTCTTCCTGCTGCACTAGCTGCGCGAAGAATTCCGCGTACAGCTGCTTCCGAAGGTGCAGCGCCGCCCTGTTCAGCACCAGTTGCGCCACCCGCAGGTCGGCCAGCTGGGCGGCGGAAAACCGGAAGCCAAAGTGCTGCTCTACCTGCTGCAGCAACTCCACGAAGTCCAGTGCATCGAGGCCGAAATCGGGCCGCGAGGCTGGCCATGGCTGTTGCTTGTCTATGTCAGGCGGCAGCAAACCCACCGCCTGCTGCCTGATGGTTTCCCGCCAACTGATTACTCGCATAAGCGCGTTACCGAAAGTAAAGCCAATGCAGTAGCCGAGCAGGCCCTGCTGTAAACCGCTATCCTCAAATTAATTGCACCCAAAAGCTGACCCCTGCCCGCCCACTCTTCACGCCTACACGCTGGGGCCGGGGCCAGCCAATTTGGCGCAGTGACATCACTGCTGCAGCTCAAACGTGACGCTCACGTTGCCACGGCCCAGGGCCGTGGCCAGCCCGGCTGGGTTGTCGAGGCGCCCCATGCGGGTGTAGCGGTACGAGGTAGAAAACGTTTGGTAGAAGAGTACCAGTGTATTCGAGTTGTAGAGCAGCAAGTCGCCCGCCTGAATCGTACTGGGGCTTATGGCGTTAGTGGGCAGACTCTGGGGCAGGTCGTAGTACTTCTCATTGCCATTCAGCTCCGTCATCGAAACGGTGAGAGGCAGCCGAGCCACGAAGGCAGAGTTGGTTGGGTTGTCGAACAGCGTGGCAATGAACGTGTCGGAACCAACCCGAATGCGAAGTTGACGGCTCATAGTGGGCAGGGTAGCGATAGCTGGTTCGGGAGCGTCGCTTTTGCAAGCCCCGGTTGCCACCACCGTCAGCAGCAGGAGCAGCAGAAACAGGTGGGGATGCTTCATGGCTAAGTAGTTAGCTTAGTTAAGCGTGGCAATGTCAATTACGAAGCGGTAGCGCACGTCGCCTTTTATCATGCGCTCGTAGGAGGCGGTAATATCCTTGATGTCAATCAGCTCGATGTCGGACACGATGTTGTGCTCGGCGCAGAAATCCAGCATTTCCTGCGTTTCGGCGATGCCGCCGATGCTGGAGCCGGCCACGCTCTTGCGGCCCATGACCACGGAGAAGGCTGGTACTGCAATCGGCTCCGTGGGCAGGCCGACGATGATGTGCGTACCGTCGGTTTTGAGTAGCCCGAGGTACTGGTTCACGTCGTGCGGGGCCGATACCGTGTCGAGGATAAAGTCGAAGGAGCCCTGCACAGCTTTCACCTGCTCCTCGTCCTTGGTTACGACGAAGTGGTGGGCACCCAGAGCTTTAGCCGCTTCCTCCTTGTCGGGCGAGGTGCTAAGTACCGTTACGTCCGCGCCGAAGGCCACGCCGAACTTGACGGCCATGTGGCCCAGGCCGCCCAGGCCCAGCACGGCCAGCTTGTGCCCTTCGCCCACCTTCCAGTGGCGCAGGGGCGAGTAGGTAGTGATGCCGGCGCAGAGCAGCGGGGCCACGGCGGCTAGGTTGAGCTTGTCGGACACGCTGACCACGAACTCCTCGCGCACCACAATGGTAGTCGAGTAGCCGCCGTAGGTGGGATTGCCGCTGCGGTCGAGCGAGTTGTAGGTGCCGGTCGAGCCTTCCAGGCAATATTGCTCTAGGTCGGCCTGGCAGTTGGCGCAGTGCTGGCACGAGTCCACCAGGCAGCCCACGCCAGCCAGGTCGCCCACGCTAAACTTCTTTACATGGTCGCCCACCTGGCTGATGCGGCCTACGATTTCGTGGCCCGGCACCATGGGGAAGATGCCCGGAAACCACTCATTCTTAATCTGGTGCAGGTCGGAGTGGCACACGCCGCAAAAGGCAATTTCAATGCGCACATCGTGCGGACCCACCTCCCGGTGCTCGAAGGTCCAGGGGGCCAGGTCAGTGTCGGGGCTTTGGGCCGCGTAAGCTTTGGTCGAAATCATAAAAATCTGGAAATCAGATGCTGTGAATTGGCAGTACAAAGCTACCCGCCGGCTTAACCGGCAGAATTACTGCATTCAACGGGATATGTATGGATTTCAAAGGGCCGGCCTAGCCGCCGCGGCTAGGCCGGCTGGCGCAGCGCGGCCAGCACCTTGTCGGGCGTCATAGGCAGGTCGCGCAGGCGCTTGCCGGTGGCATGGAAAATGGCGTTGCCCACGGCTGCCATAGTGCCGACGATGGGCACTTCCCCGATACCTTTCACGCCCATGGCGTTGATATAGGGGTCGTGTTCGTCGATGAATTCCACGCGCATGTCCGGGATATCGGCGTTTACGGGTACGTGGTAGTCAGCCAGCGAGGCATTGGTGTAGCGCGCCAGGTTAGGGTCACGCACGGTTTGCTCCATCAGCGCGGCGCCAATGCCCATGATGGCGCCGCCCATGATTTGCGAGCGGGCCGTTTTGGGATTCAGAATACGCCCGCCGGCGATAACGCTGACCCATTTGGTGACGCGCATGGTACCCAGTTCGGGGTCGACGTGCACTTCGCAAAAGTGCACCCCGAAGGAGTGCATGGCGTGCTGGCCGGGGTCGTCGCGCCCGGCATCGTCCGATTTGCCATTAGCAGTAGCGCGGGCTTGTGCCGACTCATAGCCCGCACCGTAGCGGCCCAGGCCGGAGCCTTCGAGGTCGGTCAGGTTGGCGCGCTTCATCAAGGTCGCAAACTCCTCGCCTTTGGCCGGGTTGGCTTTGAGCTGCAAGCGGCCTTGCACCACTTCCACGTCCGTGGGCTTGGCACGGAAAAGCGGCGATTTAGCGTCCATTACGGCCACTTTGGTGAGCTTCTGCCACAGGTCCTGCACCGCCACGTACACCGACGAAGCGTAGGTGCCGGCCCCCATGGAGCCGCCGGAGAGGATGGTGGTGGGCAGCGCTGAATCGCCCAGCTCGAAGCGCACTTTGTCGGGCGCGATTCCCAGGCAGTCGGCCGCCACCTGCGTGATGACCGTGTAGGTGCCGGTCCCGATGTCAGTGGCGCCGGCCTGCACCACGGCGTGGCCGTCGGCGTAGAGGCGCACGCGGGCATTGCCCTGGCCATTGTGCACCGGGTACGAGCCCGTGGCCATGCCCCAGCCCACAAGAGTTTTACCGTCGCGAGTAGCCCCGTTTTTCGGGTTGCGCTTGTTCCAGCCAAAGAGTTCGGCGCCGCGCTGGTAACATTCTTTCAGGCTTTTGCTGCTCCAGGGCTTGCCGGTGCTGGGGTCTTTGTCGGCGTAATTGCGCAGGCGAATTTCGAGCGGGTCCAGGCCGAGCTGGTAGGCCAAATCGTCTAGGGCGCACTCAATGGCGAACGAGCCGGGCGATTCGCCGGGAGCCCGCATCCAAGTGGCAGTCATCACGTTGGCCCGCGCCAGCTTGGTGGTAGCCTCGAAGGCCGGGCAGGCGTAGAGCATTTCCACGATTTTATGGTTGCTCTCCGCGTAGTTATCCCAAGGCGACGTGGTGGACGTTTTTTCGTGCAGCAGCGCCAGCAGCTTGCCCTCCTTGGTGGCGCCCAGGCGCAGCGTTTGCGCCTGGTCTTCGCGGTGGCCCATGCTGGTAAACATCTGGGGCCGGGTAAGCACCAACTTCACGGGCCGGCCTACGGCCTTGGCCGTGAGCGCCGCTAGCACTGTGTGGGGCCAGATGGCGCTCTTGCCGCCAAAGCCGCCGCCCAAATACTTGATAATGACCCGCACATGGTCTTGTGGCAGCCCTAGGTAGGCGCTCAGGGCCTGCTGGTGCCACGCTACCCCCTGCACGGTGTCGTACACGGTCAGGCGGTCAGCGGCTTCCCAATGGGCGACGGTGGCGCCCGGCTCCATCGGGTTGTGGTGGTTGGTGGGATGAGTATACGTGGCCGTGAGCTGCACCGGCGCGGCCGCAAAGGCAGCGGCCGGCTGGCCCCGGCGAGCGCCTGGCACGCTGCCGCTGGGGTCTTGGGAAGTGCTGAATAGCTGGGCCTTGGGGTCCTGGTACGAGGCGATGGGCGTTTCCGGGGCGATGGTCACGCGCAGCTTGGCGGCGGCGTGCTGGGCGTGCTCCAGCGTGTCGGCCACCACCACAGCCACCGGCTGCCCGGCGTAGAAAATCTGGTCCGACTGCAGGGGTAGCAACGACATCTGCCCCGACGGGCCAATAGCTTCTTTGCCTGCTTTGGTGGCCGGCGTCAGGGCCGGCTTAGGCAGGTTCTGTTGGGTGAGGATAGCCAGCACGCCCGGCTCACGCTGGGCGGCGCTAGCATCAATACCGGTCACGCGGCCCCTGGCCACGTCGCTGGTTTTAAGTACAGCGTGCACCAGGCCGGGCAGCTGGTTGTACTCGGCCGAATACTTGGCCGCACCCGTCACTTTGGCTCGCCCATCGATGCGGCTTAGCGGTTGGCCGACGGTACCAGGGGTCGCGTTGGTTTCGAAGAAGGCGGGTTCGTTGTCCATTATAAGTAACGTTATTAAGCTTTCTGACTCTCACTCATCGCCGCCAGCACCTTTTTAGGCGTCATGGGCAGGTCGCGCAGACGCTTGCCGGTGGCATGGAAAATGGCGTTGCCTACGGCTGCCGAAGTGCCTACCATCGAGATTTCGCCGATGCCTTTCACGCCCATGGCGTTGATATAGGGGTCCTTCTCGTCGATAAACTCCACGGTCATCGCCGGGATGTCGGCGTTGGTGCACACGTGGTAATCGGCGAGGTTGGGGTTGGTGTAGCGGGCTAGGTGGAGGTCGCGCACGGTCTGTTCCATCAAAGCCGCGCCGATGCCCATCGTAGCACCGCCGATGATTTGGGAGCGGGCCGTTTTGGGGTTCAGAATGCGCCCGCCGCCGATAACGCTCACCCACTTCGTGACGCGCACGGTGCCCAGCTCGGGGTCCACGTGCACCTCGCAGAAGTGCGCCCCGAAGGAGTGCATCGAGTGCCCGGCGGTCGTATCCTCGCCTGCGTCATCGCTCTTCTTCGCGTTGCCGCTTTTCCCCGAAGGAGCCGCGCCCGCAAACTGAGAAGCCTCGTAGTCGGCCCCTACATGCCCTTGGCCTAGGCCTTCGATATCAAAGATTTGGCCGCGCTGCATCAGGGCTTGAAACGCTTCGCCCTTGGCCGGGTTGGCTTTGAGCTGCAAGCGGCCCTTGGCTACTTCTACCTCGGTGGGTTTGGCTTGGTAGAGCGGTGATTTCTTATCCTTCACCGCCACCTTGATGAGCTTCTGCCACACATCCTGCGCGGCCACGTACACCGATGACGAAACCGTGCCCGCCGCCATCGAGCCGCCCGAGATAATGGTGGTCGGCAACATCGTGTCGCCCAACTCGAAGCGCACCTTGTCGGGGGCGATACCCAGCGAGTCGGCCGCCACCTGCGTAATGATGGTGTAGGTGCCCGTGCCTAGGTCGGTAGCGCCTACCTGCACTACGGCATGGCCATCGCCGTAGAGGCGCACGCGGGCGTTGCCCTGCGAGGTATTGACGGGGTAGGAAGCCGTAGCCATGCCCCAGCCCACTAGCAGCTTGCCCTCGCGGGTGGCGCCGTTTTTGGGATTGCGCTTGTTCCAGCCGAATACTTCGGCGCCGCGCTGGTAGCACTGCTTCAGGCTCTTGCTGCTCCAGGGCTGGCCACTGCTAGGGTCTTTATCGGCGTAGTTGCGCAGCCGGATTTCGATGGGGTCAATGTTCAACTGCGCGGCCAAATCGTCCATGGCGCATTCGATGGCAAACGAGCCGGGCGCTTCGCCCGGCGCCCGCATCCAGCTCGGGGTCATTACGTTGGCGTGCGCTAGTTTGGTTGTGGCCTCGAAAGCGGGGCACGCGTAGAGCATGCCCACGATTTTGCTGTTCGACTCCGCGTACTCGTCCCACTGCGAGGTGGTGGAGTGCTTTTCGTGCAGCATGGCCAGCAGCTTGCCGTCCTGGGTGGCACCCACGCGCAGAGTTTGCTGCTGGTCTTCGCGGTGGCCCATGCTCGTAAACATCTGGGGCCTAGTGAGTACCAGCTTCACCGGCCGGCCCACGGCCTTGGCCGTCAGCGCCGCTAGCACCGTGTGGGGCCAGATGGGACCTTTGCAGCCGAAGCCGCCGCCGAGGTACTTGGTTATGACCCGCACTTGGTCGGTGGGCAGCCCGAGGTAGGCGCTCAGGGCCCGCTGCTGCCACGACACCCCCTGGGCCGTGTCGTACACGGTGAGGCGGTCAGCCTCTTCCCAGTGGGCGATGGTGGCGCCCGGCTCCATGGGGCTATGGTGGTTGGTGGCGTGGGTGTAGGTGGCCGTGAACTGCACTGGCGCAGCGGCAAAGGCCGCAGCGGCTTTGCCGCGGGGCTTGGTGCCTTCAGCCGCGCCGGTGGGGTCTTTAGATGGGTTGAAAAGCTGCGCCTTTGGGTCCTGGTACGAGGCGATGGGGACTTCGGGGGTGATAGTTACGCGCAGCTTGGCGGCGGCTTGCTGGGCGTGTTCCAGCGTGTCGGCCACCACGATGGCCACGGGCTGCGCCGCGTAGAAAACCTGGTCGGATTGCAGGGGCAGAAAGCTCATCTGCGTCGACGGACCAATGGCTTTTTTGCCTTCCTCCGATTCGGCGGTGAGGGCCGGCTTGGGCAAGTTTTGGTGCGTAAGGATGGCTAGCACGCCCGGCTCGCGCTGGGCGGCGCTGGTATCAATGCCCGTAATGCGCCCCTTTGCTACGTCGCTGGTCTTAATGACAGCGTGCACCAAGCCCGGCAGGTTGTTGTATTCGGCCGAGTATTTGGCCGCGCCTGTCACCTTGGCCCGGCCATCTACCCGGCTTAGCGGCTGGCCGACGGCTACTGTCTGCGGGTTGGTTTGGGAGAAGGTTGGTTCGCTATCCATAATAAGGCTACTGGCTGAGTAAGAAAGAGAAAGTAGCGGGTTGCTACGCACCACCTACCTGCTGCAAGGCGCGCACCAGGGTGTTTTGCGCCAGCTCTACCTTGTAGGCGTTGTGCTCACGGGGTTTGGCGCCTTGCAGCGCGGCGGCAGCGGCCGCCTTAAACGTGGCCTCCGTGGCCGGCTGGCCCACCAAGGCTTTTTCGGCTTCGCGCGAGCGCCAGGGCTGCGCCCCTACCCCCCCTAGGGCCACCCGCGCCGAGCGGATGGTGCCGCCCTGCACGTCGAGCCCCACGGCAGCCGAGGCCAGCGCATAGGCGTAGCTGGCCCGCTCGCGCACCTTCAGGTAGGTCGAGCGCTGGGCGTGGGCAGCGGCTGGAATCGTCACGGCCACAATCAGCTCGCCAGGCTCCAGCATGTTTTCTTTTTGCGGGGTTTTGCCGGGCAGCAGGTAAAACTCGGTCACGGGCACTTGGCGCTGCTTGCCTTTGGCATTCTCCAAAGTCAGCACGGCATCGAGGGCGGCCAGCGCCACCGAGAGGTCACCAGGGTAGGCGTTGGCAATGCAGGTGTCGCTCACGCCCAGGATGGCCAGGTTGTGGTTGTCACCGTCCAAGGCCGGGCAGCCCGAGCCGGGCACGCGCTTGTTGCACGGAAAGGCCGCGTCGCGGAAGTAGCCGCAGCGCGTGCGCTGCAAGATATTGCCCCCAATGCTGGCCATGTTGCGCAGCTGCGGCGAGGCCGCCAGCAGCAGCGATTCTGACACGGCCGGGTACTGCGCCTTCACCAGGGGGTGCTCGCCCACGGCGTTCATGCGCTCCATCGCCCCAATGCGCAGCCCATCCTTGGTTTGCTCGATACCCTTGAAGGGCAACAGGTTGATGTCGACCAGCTGCGGGGGCTCCGCAAGGTTGGCTTTCATCAAATCCAGCAACGTGGTACCGCCCGCGATGTAGGCGGCCTGGGGCTGGTCTTTCGTGCGGCCGGTGGCCTCTTTCGCCGTGGCGGCCTGGGTGTAACTGAAGTTATTCATCTTGTTAAAGGGGGTAGGCGGCCAAGGACATAGCCACCGGCAGGCGGAGTACGATAAGTAATGGTGCTGGAGAAACAAGTGCCTAACTGCGACCTGAACTGCTATTCGCTGGGGGTGGCTAGCTCGTCTGAGGCAGCGGTTAGGGCCTGAATGCGCGCCCACATCTGGCGGCGGGTTTCGGCTAGTTCAGCCTCACTTAGCAAGGAGGCTTCCGGTTGCCCTAGCTGCTCGCTCCAGCGTTTCAACAGTTCCATCTGCGGCTGGCTAGGTAGCGTATCACTGGTTAAATAGCGGTCCAGAGCCGCTTCAAATGCTGCTAAGCTGAGCATGGCGTCACCAGTAAGAGCCTTGTTTCAGCACGTAGCAACGTTTCAAGTTTGCCGCCGCTAAGCATCGATTGGCTAGCCCTGGTGGCCAGCTACTTCGCGCACGGCCGCCAGGATATTAGGATAGGCGCCGCAGCGGCAGAGGTTGCCGCTCATCCATTCGCGGGCTTGGCCGTCGGTAGTAGCGTGACCTTCTTTCACGCAGGCCACGCCCGACATGATTTGGCCCGGCGTGCAGTAGCCGCACTGAAAGCCGTCGTGCTTGAGAAACGCCTCCTGCATGGGGTGCAGCTCGTCGCCCTTGGCTAGGCCTTCGATGGTCGTGATTTCTTTGCCTTTGGCCATCACAGCCAGGGTCAGGCAGGAGTTAACCCGCTGACCGTCCACGTGCACGGTGCAGGCGCCGCACTGGCCGTGGTCACAGCCTTTTTTGGTGCCGGTCAGGTCCATATACTCGCGCAGGGCATCGAGCAGCGTCACGCGGGGCTCCAGCGTCAGGTTGCGCACCTGGCCATTAATGCTCAGTTGCAACGGGCTGGCCCCCGATATGACGGGGTTGACCGGGGCCAGCTTCTCAGCCAGCGACTCGGCCTGGCTGGCTATGGGCGAGGCCAGGGCAAAGCCCAAAATGCCGCCGGCCTGCTGCATAAACGAGCGGCGCGAACCGTCGGCCGGGCGCGATGCTTCCGGCTGGGCATCAGGAAATAAATCAGACATGGGGATGGTGACTAAATGACAAGAAGAACTCGCTCCAAGGCGAATTGCGCAGAGGCTGTCCAAGTAGCTACTCAAGTAAGAGAAGCTACTCCGCACTACATAACATGCGCTAGTGGATGAGGAGTATACGGGGCTAGTAGTAAAGGTACCGGCCTCATATAAGCTCAATTAGTACAGTTTTCAAATGGATTAATACACTTTTCAAAGAGTGCAGGCTGGTCAATCTGGTTCACCCCGCTGTTTCCTTCGCGCCTGGCACTTAGCCGATGCAGGCAGCGGGGTTTGCAACCTAAGTCTGAGCGCTTCCTAGTAGTGGTCACTTGGCATGCGTCAAGCCTGCCAGGTGACCACTATCCCTAGGCCGTGGGCACGTGCGAGCGGCGGAAGGTCAGCGGGGTGAGGCTGGTGTGCTTCTTGAAGAAGTTGTTGAAGTACGTGGGGTACTCAAAGCCTAGGCTATAGGCGATTTCGCCCACGCCCCAGTCGGTATGGGCCAGCAGCAGCTGGGCTTCCATCACCAAGCGCTCGTTGATGTGCGCGGTCGTAGACTTGCCGGTCACCTCTTTCACCATGGCGTTAAGATGATTGACGTGCACGGCCATGCGCTCGGCGTAGTCGCTAGCCGATTTTAGCACCGGCTCGCGCAGCTGCGCCGTGATGGGAAACTGCACTTCCAGCAAGTTTTGAAACAGCGAGGTGATACGCTCGGCCGCGTTGGTCGCCGCGTGTTGGGGCGTCGCCGGCGCCAGGCGGGCCGCTTCGTGGATGATGATGGAGAGCTGGTTGCGCAGTAAATCCTCCTTGTGCGCGTACTCCGATTCCAGGTCGCGCCGCATGCGGGTGAAGGCATCGGTGAAGTAGCGAATCTGCTCGTCGTTAAGAAAGTAGACGGGGTTGCCATCAACCTCGTACAGCACCAAGTCTTTGAGGCTCACGCCGCGCATGGCCGAGTGCAAAAACGACTCGGAAAAGCAGCAGAGGTAGCCTTGTTGCTCGTGGAAGCCCTCGGGCACATCCCAGGCGTAGGGAATCAGGCGGTTGGTGAACACTAGCGCGGGCTGGTCCACCAGGTAGCTGCGGTTGGCATAGTGCAGCTCGTTAGTGCCCTCCAGCACTAGCACCACCTTGAACATGTCGCGGCGGTTGAAGTTGCCTAAGCCGCAGCGCGCCTCGTGCATGGTCAGCACCTCCACGTCTTCTCCGAGGTGGTACATCTGGGGCTCGGCGAAGGCGTGGGAGTCGGTCATGGGATTGCTTAACGCTTTGGCCAATAGGCGGCGCTGGTGCGAGTCCTCTGCCAACGGCGCGGCCGGTAGTTTAGTTTTAGCCATAGGATGAACGAGTTATAAAACGTAAGCGGACTGGTTAGCTACTTACTTGTAGCTGGCATACTCCTGATCGGTCACGGCCCGGCCCCAGTCTACCACGCCTTTCTCGGTGTTAACGTTGAGCGAGATATGCGTCATGCCCTGTTTGGGCGACGCCCCGTGCCAATGTTCCACGCCAGGTTGAGCCTGCACGACTTCGCCCTTGCGCAGCAGCCGAATGGGTTGACCCTTTTCCTGATAGTAGCCCAGGCCGTCGGTCACCAGTAGTATCTGGCCCGCCGCGTGGGTGTGCCAATGCGAGCGGGCGCCCGGCGTAAACGTAACGTTGCTGCTCGCGCAGTTGAAAGTCGGGTCGTCTTTCACCAATGTCGACACATACACGACCCCCGTGAAGTTGGCCACCGGCGCCTGGTTGCCCTTCGGGAAGGGGCCGCTGAACGGACCAGCGGGCGCCAGCGGCGTGGGTTGGGCAAAGCTGGTCAGGCCACAACCTAGGGCCAAAAGCATGGTTAGCAGGAGGTGTTTCATAGTAATGGACGTGGGAAAGGGTAGAAAACGGCTAGGGAAAGCCGAGCGAAACGCCAGCCCAGGCGTGGCTGCGGCTGGAGGCCAGCACCCGGCTAGCGGTTTATCATTTTTTGCTGGGCCTCGCCGTAGCGGACGCCCGTGTAGGCCATGTGCGCGGCGGCCTGCTCGATTTCGCGCAGGTCGTCGGCGGAGAGCGGCAGGGCGGCCGCGCCGAGGTTTTCTTCGAGTCGGTGCAGCTTGGTGGTGCCGGGGATGGGTACAATCCAGGGTTTTTGAGCCAGCAGCCAGGCCAGGGCAATCTGGGCGGGCGTGGCCTGCTTTTCGTGCGCAATACGACCTAGGAGGTCCACCAGCGCGTGGTTGGCCTTGCGGACTTCGGGCAAGTAACGCGGGGTTGTGTTGCGGAAGTCCGACTTGTCGAACTCGGTGTGCTCGTCCATCTTGCCTGTCAGAAAGCCCTTGCCCAGCGGGCTAAACGGCACGAAACCAATGCCCAGCTCTTCCAGCGTGGGAATAATGGCTTCTTCGGGCTCGCGCCACCACAGCGAGTACTCGCTTTGCAAGGCCGCCACCGGCTGCACGGCGTGTGCCCGCCGGATAGCCTCCACGCCGGCCTCGCTCAGGCCAAAATGCTTCACTTTGCCCTCAGCAATGAGATCTTTTACGGCCCCGGCCACGTCCTCCATCGGTACATTAGGGTCTACGCGGTGCTGGTAAAGCAGGTCGATACGGTCGGTGCGCAGGCGCTTGAGCGAATTTTCCACCACCCGCCGGCTTTGAGCGGGCTGGCTGTTCAAGCCGCCGCGGTTCTGGCCGGTGATCTGGTCGATGTCGAAGCCGAACTTGGTGGCAATTGCCACCTGCTCGCGCACCGGCTGCAACGCTTCACCCAGTAACTCCTCGTTGGTGAACGGGCCGTATACCTCGGCCGTGTCGAAGAAAGTCACGCCCTGCTCCACCGCAGTGCGAATTAGCTGAATCATTTCCTGCGGGTCGGCGGCTGGGCCGAGGCCGAAGCTCATGCCCATGCAGCCGAGGCCGAGGGCAGATACCTGCAAACCGCTGGTACCTAGGATGCGCTGTTGCATAAAGGGAGGGGATTAAGTGATGAATAGGACAGCCCTAACGGGCCGCCAGCGTTACGTAAGTTATTTGGCCGGGGCCGTCACGACCTTGGCCAGCACGGCGCGGGCCGCATCGGCCTGCGGCTGGCCCACCGCCACTTCGCAAAGCCCGATGAGCTGCCGCAGCTGCGTTTCCGTAAGGCCTACATGCCGCCCCGCCCCAAGGTGAAACTGCAGCATGGGCTCGACACCGCCCAGGCTCACGAGGGCCGCTACGGTGGCCAACTCCCGCTCCTGAAACGTGAGCACGTCGCGCTCAAAAATGTCGGCAAACAGGTGCTCTTTCAGAAATACGTCGCTTTCCGGGCTGAAGGCGTTGGCCCCGGTTTTGGGACCAGTTTCGGGCTTGCCGGTCAGCTTCTCCAGATTTTGCTTGCCGCGCTCGTACTTCGGTGCGGTGCTGGTAATGGGCGACGCGTCCCGGCCCACCACGTCGTGCAGGCCCTGGGTTTTGCGCTCGTCGAGTAGCTGCATCAGGGTATTGATGCCGCTCAGGCTGCGCGGAAAGCCGCAGTAGGCGTACAACTGCACCAGCACCTCTTTCTCCTCATTTACCGTGAGTCCCGCCGCCAGGCCCTGGACTAACGCGGTGTGCAGGTGGGGCTGGTCGCCCTTAGCGGTAAAGGCCGAAATGCTAACCAGAGCTTGCTGCCGGGCGGTGAGCGGAGCAGTGGATTGGGCGGGCGTTGTCATAGGAAGAAAGAGGATTAGACCGACGATAAGACCGCCGGCCAGCAGCAGGACGCGCTTCATAGAGTCAAGGCTGAAGGCCTCGGCAGCGGCCGAGGCTGATGAGGGTAAGCAGGCTACGCGTGCGCGGGCTGGTATTCCTGGTCCGTGACGGGCGCCAGCCAGTCGGCCACGCCTTGGCTGACATTGGGGTTGATGGCCAAGTGGCTGAAGAGGCGGTCGGCCGCCGCCCCGTGCCAGTGCACCACGCCGGGGGCGATGCTCACCGCGTCGCCGACGCGCAGGAGCCGGGCGGGCTGGCCCTTTTCTTGGTAGTAGCCCCGGCCCGTGGTGACGACCAGCAGCTGCCCGGCCGGGTGCGAGTGCCAGCTATTGCGGCAGCCCGGCTCGAAGGCTACGTCGGCCACGGTGCAGTCGGCTGGGTTTTCGTTGGCCAGCATCGTGACCCAGGCGGTACCGGAAAAATTTTCGGCCGGGCCGCGCTTGGTGCCGGCCGGGGAGGTGCTAGGGGAGTCGCTCATCAGAAAAGGCTAAAGGAGTAGGCGCAGGAGCTGGAAACGTGTCCCTGCCTGCGCATTACAAAGGTCCGGTTAGCCAATCCCGTGAAAACGAAGCAAATCAAACGGGTTTGTATAAAAATCAAAGATTTGCTGCTTCGGGCGTCAATTCTGCCTGAGAGAAGCATTCCCCAAAAAGTAAACTGATTAATCAACTACGCCTGAGAACTTAGGTAACCAGTATCAAGCACAGCTGGTCAACTCGACGAAACTGACTTTTTCAGCTTAGTACCAATACTGCTTACCTATCGCTACCTATCTAAGTCGAGCTATAATGGAAAACTGTTGACTGGTTGAGTTAGATTTTGAACATTTATTGTATCCAGAGTATCCGGCGTCGGTTTGTCAAGCTTAACGCTGATAATAGGGTCTTATCAATCCTTATCATTGGTCATAGGCAGCGACACGGTTTACTTATCACTACCTATATGAACTCAGTTGAACTGCGCAACTTACCCACCTATCAGAGCTGCTTTGCGCTACTGCGAGTTGGCTTATTTAGACGGGAAGTAGACAGGTTGATTAAGGAACCAGTTTTAGTCTTCCCACGGGCCTCTATGCTGACTCCGGAATAGAGGCAACCGCCAACTCGCTAATGGTGCGTTGCTTCAGGCGGTTGCCCCAGGCACGTAAGCCCTCGAACACGCCGAGCAGCGCCTCGGCTTCCGGCAGCAACGCATACTCCACACGCGGCGGCATTTCGGCATAAATGGTGCGGCTTAATAAGCCATCGGCTTCTAACTCGCGCAGTTGCTGGCTTAGCATTTTGGTTGTCACGGGGTGCAGCAGCTTGCGCAGTACGCCAAAGCGGTTGTGGTGCTGGCCAATGTGCCAGAGCAGGGCCACTTTATAGCGACCACTCAGCCGCTGCATGCCATAGAGCATCGGGCAGGTCTGGAGCAATTCGGCCAGGTTGAGTGCATTCGTGGAAGTAGGCTTTTTCATGTGGTACGGGCAATAGTTCCCTTTTGGATACTAAGCTACAATTTAGATACTAGTTGTTTCAACTACTACTATCGCGGGACCTTTGTCACCTCCCTTGCTCGTCTTTCGGCCGGCCGACGCAACCCAGGCAGGGGAAGTCACTTTCTTCCTTATAGGATATGGAGAATTCTGTTAAAACAGCGGTAGTTACGGGCATCAGTAGTGGTATTGGACTAGCTCTGACCAAGAAATTACTCGCGGAACACTACACCGTTATTGGCACTACCCGGTCGGGTAAGCTGCCCGGCTTTGACCACCCCCGGCTGCACGTCGTGCCGCTCGAAGCTACCGACGAGCAGAGCCGCTCGCAAGCCGCCGCCCGCATCCACTCCCTGACGAACGGCCTCGACCTGCTCGTCAACAACGCGGGCACGGCCCCCGATGTGTTTGCGGTGGAGCCGGCGTATGCGGCGTTCACGCAGACTCTCGACACCAACGTAACCGGGGTCGTCTTCTTGACCGAACTGCTGCTACCCCAGTTGCGGACAGGCGGGCAGATAGTATTCGTTTCCAGCAACATGGGCCTACCCCGTAACGCGGCCCCCAACGGCCCAGGCTACCGCCTCTCCAAGGCTGCCATCAACATGTACGCCGCCATGCTGGCCACCCGCCTGGCCGACCAGCACATCCGGGTGACGCCGCTGCACCCGGGCTGGGTGCAGACCAAGCTCGGTGGCGACCAGGCCCCCACCACGCCGGAACAGGCCGCCACCGGTATTTACCAAGCCGTGGTAAATTCTCCCGAAACGGGCCAGTTCTATAACGTGGCCCTACCTGGGGTCGAGCAGTTTTAGGTTTTACTTACTTCTTAGCAAGCATTAGTCCGTGTGCGGAACTACGGCACAAAGCGGTTCTGATTACGGGCGCAGCAAGGGCATTGGGCGGGGTATTGCCGAGAAGCTAGTCCCGCTGGGCCTGTGGCCGGAGCTGAACCACTCGGCCGATAAGGCCGCCGATATCCGCAAGGCCTTGGCTGCTGTCGGGGCTGACCGCCTACTGGTGAAAGCCGATATGGCTAGCTCAACTGCCATTACGCAGGGGTTTGCGCAGGCCTGGACCTGGGTGAATGACTCCTTGCGCGTTCCACTTTTTTCTCTACTCCTAATGAATACTACTTCCTCTTTGCAGCCACTCTCCGCAGCGGAGTTGCACGCCGTTCGTTCGCTCTACCAAGCATTTAGCGACAACAATCCGGACCTGGTCGACCAGGCCGTTACCCCCACCTGGCAGGACATTCCGTTAGGGCCCGGCCAGGCGCCCGGCCCGGACGGCATTAAGCCGATTATCGCGCAATTTCGGCGCGCGTTTCCCGACCTCACCATTATCATTCACGAAATAATGGGGTCGGCGGGCCGAGCCGCCGTGCGGGCCGAAATCCGCGGCACGCACCAAGGCGAGTGGTTCGGTATTGCGGCGACTAACCGACTCATCCGTATGCCGCTGCACGAGTTTCACCACCTTGAAAACGGCCGTATCACCCACACCTGGCACCTGGAAGACTGGTTCGGGATGTTTCACCAGCTAGGCACCTTGCCCCCCAGCTTATAAAGAAGGGGGAGGTGGTTCAGTTAAGCCGGATACAATGGGTACGGGGCTCGGCCAAGTCCGGCAGCTCGCGCGCTGCGCCTACTATGCCGGACAGTGGGTTGTGTGCTCCGGCTTTCGAACGACAGGCACAGGACCTCCGCCTGGAAAGCCTCGTCGTATTTGCGTCGTTGGTCGGGTGACGAGCTGCTCTTTTTGGCTGTCATAACAGCAGAACTATACGTCCTTCTGCTGTCCGCCTTGCCTAGACCACCTCCTTACTGAGGTGGTCCAGTTACGCTGGACAGTTTAGGGCACTAAGTTGAAGAAGGTGTTGGTGAGCGTGATACGGAGTCTGATAGTCGATACTGGAGTGTAGGCGCTCGTGATTATAGTAGTCAAAATAGTCGGCCACGCTGGCCTGGGCGTCGGCCAAGTCGGCAAACACGGGCCGCTCGCGGACTTCGAGGACCTCCGTTTTGAGGCGCGACCAGAGGCTCTCGGCTTGCGCATTATCATAGCAGTCGCCCCGGCGGCTCTGCGAGCGCAGGGCCTCGTAGTTGTGAAGTAGTTTGCGATACGCGTTGCCGCAGTATTGCCCGCCGCGGTCAGAGTGCACGAGCAAGTCTGGCGTGGGCCGCTGGGCCCAAAAGGCCCGCTGTAAGGCACTAGTCACCAGTTCTTCGGGCATGGTAGCCCCGACCTGCCAGCCTACTACCAGCTTGCTGGCCACGTCCTGAAAAGCGCACAGGTAGGCCCAGTTGCCATTGATCAACGGCAGATACGTAATATCACTGACCCAGACCCTATTAGGCTGGGTAGGCTTCGGCTGGTCGAGCAGCCGGTTTGGGGCGCAGCGTAGTCCATGGGTTGAGTCGGTCGTGCGCGGGGTAAAGGCTTTGGGTTGCAGCGCGTGCAGCCCTCGGCGGCGCATGGCCGCTCGGAGCTGCTGCCGCCCGACGTGATAGCCCTTGCGGCGCAGTTCGACGCGGAGTCGACGCGTGCCATAGCAGCGTTTATGGACCCCAAACACTTTGACTAGTACAGTCTCCCAAGCCGGTTCTGACTTAGCCACTGCCTGGTGCTGAGCTTGTTGCCAAGCATAGTAGCCGCTGGCCGGTACCTGCACCAATTGGCAGAGCAGGCGCACGGGGTAGTGGATTCGTTGCGCCTCGATAAAGCGGTAACGACTCATTGGTCCGATGTCTGCGAGAAGATGGCGATGGCTTTTTTTAAAATGTCCAGCTCCTGCGCCTGCCGCCGTGCCAAGGCGCGCAGTTGCCGCAGTTCAGCCGCCGTAGCCGGGTCAAGTTCGGCCCCACGGGCGGCGGCCACTGGCGTAAGGGCCTCCTTCTGCCACTTGTAGAGCAGTTTGGCATTGATATTCAAGGCGCGCGCAACGGCCTGCGTCGAGCGGCTTTCACTAGCCAAGCGCAACGCTTCGGCGCGAAAGGCCGCATCGTAACGGCGGCGTTTAGCAGGTTGGGGGCTGTCTTTCATGACATTCGAAAGTTAAGACCCTATTCTGTCCGGCTTGCCTAGACCACCTCAAGAAACGTCTTATCCTACCAGTAGCCTTTATTAAGTGAACCGTTGGTTTAGGATATAAGCTCGGGTACACACCCACTCTCCAGTACCTATGATGCCCGCTTTCGTGGACTACTATCAAGCGTTACGTGCCTGCTAGACTTATGTACTTTGAGTAAGCGTGCTTTCGCGGGTTGCTGATGCCGGGCCAGGGCCCGCTTTACCTCGGCGGCGGACCCCAGCTCGTTGAAGTAAGGTCGAGGCGTTCGGTCGCGCTGGTAGCGCGGGTGGCACGTGTGGCTCAATCCCGCATAGCGAAAGACCTGCGTTTGCCAATGAGTATTGCGACCATACGCCGGGGTGCCTTTATCACCTGGCCCGGAATAGAGCATTCCCTTTTCCTGTACTTCCGCATACACCAAGGCCAGTAAGTCCTTGTGGCCATCCTGCTCCACGTTGGCAAAGAAGAACGCTAAGAGGTTCGTTATATCCCCAATCGGCTCCAATAGCAATGCCTGTACGGCATAGGTGTTCGGCTGGTCCAGCACGAAGAGTTCGGTGCCCTCCCCCCAGTGGTGTGCTTCGTCGCGTTCTTCGTGCCAAAAATAGAGCTGTGAGCCATACCCACTTGGTCGCCACGTATAGCGGATAAGTCTACCTTCCTCAAACGAAGCGGGAAAGAGTCGCTTGACAAAGGCCCCTTCCGCTTCGCCTGGTTTGCGCTGGACCACACCCTGCTTGAGCAGCGCAACTTCGCGCCGCATCGCGACTTCATAACTAACCGGCGGCAGGTCTTGTGCCCGCGCCGCTACTCAAGCACTAAGCAGGAGCAGCGCGGCGAAGAGATGACGCATAAGCGGCGAGTACAGCAAATAAAGAAGGGCATAGTCTAGCAAAAGTAGCGGGTACGTGAGGAGCAGCGATACCCGGGCTACCTTGTTAAGCTAGCTCTATGCTACTTAGGATGTTAATCTAGCCGATTGCCCCGCCTACTGCCTCCTTACAGCTGCGGCTTCAAACTGCTCACTTTTTGGTACGTCCCAGCCGGGTTAGTCACCCCAGACGCTGGGCAGGTAGGGGCCTGCACCACCAAGGTGCCGGCCCGGACGAAGTACAAGCGCAGGGGACAGCCCCCGCCCTGCGCTGTGTAGAGCGCGCTGTCGGCCTGGATAAGTGCTTGCCCAGTTGGCACGAGCCGACTACCCAGCGGGGTCGGGTGCGCCTGGTAGGCCACCTGCACTTTTCCTGCCCCAATCGCGAGCAAGTTAAACTCGCGTCCACGCCCATCCCGAAACGTCCCGTTCACCTCGGCAGCCCCCACCGCTAGCCGACGCCCAGACTTGAGGGCCGGCTGCTTCCCGGCCACGGCTTGGACGCGCTCATACTTGCCCGCCTGCAGGTGATAGGTACCGGCGGACATGTCTGCTTCCGCTTCTTCTGGTCGACTGACGGCGGCAGGTAAGTGCGGGTACTTGTAAGGCCCCGCATCGAGGCGATACTTGCCTAGCACGAGGGTTTTACCACCCTCCTGTACTTGATAAAAGCGGGTGGCTTCGTGCTGGTCATGGATACCTAGGTCTTCCTCGACGCCGATGAGCACGTCGGCCAGCGCCCATTTCCCCTGCCCGATGTCCAGCACGCTGAGCCACGTGGCTAATGCCCCACCGGCTTTACCCATGCCCCCCGTGCGTGTGCGGATTTGGAGCAGGTCGCCTTCTGGATGGGGATAGAACTGGTGCCACACAGTGGGCGACCCCTCGGTATCCCCCATGTCCCCCAAGTCGATGAAACGGCAACGGTCGGCGGCAAACTCCAGCAGAAACGTAGGTTCATACCCGGCGAGAAATAACTGGCGGCCTGCCATATTCGGCAAGCGCACGGGCACGGGGTAAGACCCCCGGGTGGGATAGGCCGGGTCGACTAGCAAATTGCCCAGCAAACAATAATCAGTCTGCCATGCTGACCACGCCCCGCTACCCGCCTGGGCCGACAACGCTACCTGCTGCAAGTCACACGGCGTGTTGCTCGCCACAGAAGCTTGGCTGATGCGTCGATCAAGAGCGGGCGAGAAGGTAACCGGTTGGGGGGAGGGGGTCTGCGCTTGTGCGTGTAAGGCAAGCAAGAAACAGGCAGTCGCTAGCCTCATCTTTTTGGGCATGAACGGGAAAATCAACAGAAATACTTAGAAAGCATGATAAAGTAGCCCCTGCTTACCCAATAGTTAAGCAGCAAATAGGTAGCAGGAAGGATAGGGACTATTTCTGTAATAAAAAAGCTCTTGCAAAAACTTGTCTGGTTTGCACAAAATTGGTGGAGTAACTCATAACCATGAGTCTCATCAATACTTCCTGTGAAAAAGAATTTGAGTCATTAAAGCGCGATGGCTGTTGCAGAACTCTATGGCCAGCTCGGCAACCGTGTAAACTTGTCGCAAAGCGCGTGTAAAGGCCCACTTGGCAGCCTTCCTGGCTCGATTTAGCTCGTCGAATCCTCATTTAAAGGTGTTGCGTCGAGTTCTGCAACAGCCACCGCTCCTTGTTGACCCACCCTCTTTAAGTTTCTTCAACCCTCACCACAAGCTGGACTGGAAACGCGCTTGCGGCGGACTTTCTGAGCCACCCGCCCCGGGCAGCTGCCTTGATGCCTAATACTGCTACGCTACCTGAAGAGCTAGTTCAAGAAAACGACCTTTGGCTGAACTAGGAATCGGTACCGATACATTCTTCGGCTTGGACTGCAGCCAAGAAGTGAGCGGCATCACCCGTGAGCAGTGGGGCGTAGCACGTAATCTTGTCAATGGGCCACCGACGGCGTGGGCCTGAACGGCCACTGCGCGCCCGTCGCCAAGGTAAGGCCTTGGCCGCGCCTCCACTACAGGCTCAGCACCTCCCGAAAACGTACCGACTGCTGGCGCGACACTTCCACCACCTCGGCACCGCCGCGCAGGGTCAGGCGCAGGCTGTGGCTGAACCAGGGCTCGACGCCGGCCACGAAGTTCAGGTTGATAATCTGCTGGCGGTTGGCCCGGAAAAATACCTTCGGGTCAAGGCGAGCTTCGAGCTGAACCAGCGTGCGCGGTATGAGCGGGCGGTGCTGGTCGAAGTAGATTTGGGTGTAGCTGCCGTTGATTTCGAAAAGCCGTACGTCGGCCAGCCGCACAAACCAGCACCGCTCGCCGTCTTTCACAAATACCTGGTCTTGCTCGGTCAGCAAGGATGGGGGAACCGCGGCGGGCTCTGGCTTGAGCACGGTTGCGGGGCCTTCCGGCTGCATCTGCGCGCGCACTTTCTCAAGCGCGGCGGCCAGGCGGACTTCCTGCACTGGCTTGAGCAGATAGTCGAGGGCATTAACCTCAAAAGCCCGCAGGGCGTGGGCGTCGTAGGCAGTAGTGAACACCACCGGCGGGGCCGATTCCAGCGAAGCCAACAGCTCGAAACCGGTTTCGCCGGGCATGTGAATATCCAGCAACAGCAAATCGAACCGCTGGGCAGCGAGTTGGACGCGGGCCTCGTCGGCGTTGCGGGCTTCGCCGGCCACTTCCACGTCGGGAAAAGCGTCCAGCATGCGGCGCAGCTCGGCGCGGGCCAGACGTGAATCATCAACGAGCAATACTCTCATCGGGCAAGGGCGAAAAGGCAAAATCAGGAGCAGCCACTGGTGAGGCGGCAGCGGCGCTAAGTACGGGCAGGTGCAAGGTGGCGAGCACGGTATCAGCCCCGGCCGGGTCGTTGACCAACTTGAACTGCGCGGCCGGCCCAATCGCCTGCGCCAGCCGCTCGCGCAGGCCCCGCAAGCCCAGGCCGCTGCTCGCCGCTGCGGGTGCTGGGCTGTATCGACCGGGGCTACGCACCACCAAGCAGAGCCACCCAGCGGCATCAAGCTGCGCCGTGAGGCCCACGAAGCCCCCCGCCGGCCGGGGCGCCACGCCATGCTTGATGGCGTTTTCGACCAACAGCTGCACCGTGAGCGGCGGCAGCGGCACAGCGCGGGCGGCGGGGTCCACGTCGAGGGAATACTGCAGCCGGTCTTCCAGCTGCAGGGCTTCGAGGGCCAGGTAATCGGTCACAATTTCCAATTCCTGGCCCAGCGGCACGAGCGGCGTGGCGGCGTGCTGCATCACATAGCGCAGCAGCTCGGCCAGGTGCGCCAGGGCTTGCCGGGCGCGCTCGGGGTCTTCGCTCACGAGCCCGCGGATGTTGTTGAGGCCGTTGAAGAGAAAATGCGGGTTGAGTTGGGCCCGCAGCGTGTTGAGCTCGGCCTCGCGCACGGCCGCGGTCAGGCGCCACTTCTCAATTTCGGCCCGGCGCCAGCGTTGCAGGTAGTGCCAGCCCACGTAGGCCGCCGCCCACAGGGAGAGCAGGATGGCGATGTTGAGGGAGTAGCCCAACTGGGCACCCCAGCCCTGCGGCCCCCGGTTCCCACCTTGAAACGGCAGCACCAGCATCGAAACCACTCCTATTACTACCACGCTGCCCACGGCCAGCACCGCGTTGGCCAACAGCAGCCGGCCCAGCAAAGCTAGTGGGGTCCTCGCTAGCCACTTGCCTCGCCATATCAATTGGCGCAACACGTGTGAAGCACCCAACGCCGTGCCGGCAATGATAAATCCCATTACGTGAAACACCCACATGGGCGTGCCGGCGCTTTTGGGGATAAACGCCCGGAACATGATGAGGTTAAACAAACCGTACAACGACCAGGCCAGGACCTGCGTGCGCCAGTAGTAGCGGCTGGGGGGCGGGACGGCCGGGGTGGTTCGGAAGCCGAATAAACTAGTCTTCATGAGCCACTGGCTGGTAAGCCCGCTGGTTTTGGCGATAAGAATTTACGAGGAGCACGGCCAGCACAGCCAAACACATCGCCACGAAGCTAGGTATCAGATACAGCTGATTGGGAGCCAGGCGCAGCCCCAACACCAGGCAGCTCGCGCTTATCACCCCGGCCATGATGGCGAAGGCCGGGGCCCGGTAAAACCAGGTATAGGGAAAGAAGTGCGCGCCCGTGATGATGCCGTAGGCCATAATAAAGTGCTGCGGATACCGCATGTACACAAACACCAGCAAAGGAAAGTAGAAGAGCTGCGCAAAATTCAGCCAGAGCCCGAGCGGCTGCAGCGGGTTGTGCGGCAGCGTCCAGGTGGTGCGCAACGGCTTCGATAGCAGGCGGGCCAGCGGCAACAGGAGGGACCCCACGAAGAACGTAATAAAGCCATTGCGGCTCGCGGAATTGGGCAGTAGCCACACCCCCGCGATGGCGGCCCACACCACCACTGCGGCCAAGATGAAGTCAAGGCCGTTCTTGGCCTTCACGGACAACTCCAGCCGGAGTTGGTCCAGAGAAAACACGGGGGTCAGCGTAGTGGGCATGTGGAGCAGATTGATAAAGGTGAGAAAAGACCAGGTGGTTACTTGCGGGCTGCGTAGTTAGCCTGCAAAAAGGCATCGGCCTGCTGAAAAAACCAGGCGCTGTCGTCGTACATCAGAAAATGCTTGCCGGCCTTCGACATATCGATGCGGTGCTGCGGCAGCTTGGCGTACTGCGCCCCGAAGATGGCGCGCGTCGAAGCCTCTGTGGCCCCATACGGCTGGTAGGCCGCCCAACTGCCGAGCACCAGCGCCGGCTGCTTCACAACGCCCAGGTCGGCGCGCAGGTCAGTGGTGTACATTTCGTACATGGCCTGGGCCACGTTGGTGGGCTCTGAAGCTTGGCCCCAACGGGCCACCAAGCTCTGGCGGGCGGTGTCGGTTACCAGGCTGGTCACCATTTGGCGCTGCTGGACCATAGACATCTTGCCGGCCACCTGCTTGCGCATGCCTTCAGCCATGGGACGGGCCGTTTCCACGGTGGTGGCTGGGTTTTGAACAGCCGCCAGGAAGGGCAGCGAATCCAGAATCACGAGCGGGCCCACGGCGTCGGGCTGCGTGGTGCTCAGCCACAGGCCCATGAAACCGCCCAGGCTATGGCCAATGACGGCGGGCCGGTCCAGCTTTTGGGTTTTGATGTAGGCCAGCAGCTGGTCGCGCACCGCGGGCAGAAAGCTGGCCGAACTGCCCGCAGCTGCTGGCACACCCCCGAAACCCGCCAAGCTGAGCACGTGGCACTGGTAGCGGCTTTGGTAGCGGGCCACGGTTTCGTCCCACACGGCACCGGGGCAGGTCAGGCCCGGAATTAAAATCACTGGCCGTCCCTCGCCCACCACGCGCACCGTGAAATTGGGGTGCGCGGTGGGGTTGTCGGCCACGACGGAGGCTGGCTGAACGGCGGGCGAGGTTTTCGCGAAAGCGGGCTGAGCCAGGGCAGCGCCTAACAGCAGGGCAGTAAAAGGACGGCGGAGAGCAGTGTAGTTCATGGCTAGGTTCTGGTTATGGGGTGATTGGTGCCTCAAACCTATCCCTGCCCTTTGCCGCCCGAAAGGCAATTCCCGCCAACGGTTATTCCGCCCCGCGAACGGGCGCAAACCCCGCCGAACCGGAGCCCTTATTAACACGAATGCCCCGCGAGTAATTCTCGGGTGCACTTGTTCACCCCAAGCCGCGATTCGCGAGCCACTAGTCGGGGCCGCCCCCATAATCTCAAATTCTCCTATTTTTGAACAGGACGCGTTTACGAACCGACCGTTTTCGTGAACTACCTCTACAGCCATGTTATCCGATTATTCCGCTCAAACCTTGCCCATCTTATTGGCCTTGCTGCCCGAATTAACAGATTTGGTTACGGTGAAGGACGACGTGTTTGAGATGACGCATACCACTCCAGCGGGCTGGGTGTTCTGGCTTAGTTCCGACGATGCAAACTACCTAACCGTCGGATTGGCTGATTACCACTACTACTTCGGCAATTTCGCGGGCACAACGCCCGAACAGGATGCCGCCGCCGCTGCGTTCATCGAGTCGCTACAAGCAGGGGAGCTGGTTATCGTGGAACAATACCGTGGAGAGGAAATGGTAAGTTCTTAGGTGCAAGCGGCCACGGATGCGCTTCCCTCCAGTATGGCATCAGACGCCCCCTTTCAAGGGTCAAAGGAACGGTTCGAAGTCAAAAGCTGGAACACCTGAACGCTCTTTTAAATAAACGCTCGGCAACTGGCCGACACCAAATACCAGTGGGCCACTGCCGGGTCGGGGCGAGTTTAAGCAACTCGTCTATAAATCAACGTTTAGGAAATCTAGCGATGAGATGAGTTTCGTAAACTCTTACCATTCAACAAACACTCGTTTCCTGGATGGTAATGACAGCCCCACAAACGGCCCAAAAACGCCAGTTTTAGCATAGGTTGCCCCTGCCTTTCTTGGAGACTAGTATTCGCTAACTTGGAGAAGGGGGTTCTGCTGATTGCGCGGCCTTGAGCATGCCGATGAAATACGTACTACCGCCATCCCACTAGCACAGTAGACAGCGATTGTTCTCCAGTCCATGGGAACACGTCGGATAGCCATACAAATAGTGCGCACACTCGGGACATAAAGCCGCCATTTGCGAGGCGTCCGCAAACTAGCGGCTGCCGCACTCGTCACATTTCTTGGTTGGTCTAACTAGCATGAAAATTATTCGCATTAATTCTTGATTATCAATATTTAATATCTTATCAAACGCTACTAGTGTCATTGCTGCGGCCGGGGTTTCCACTGCGTCAACCCCATAACATCCGGCCGAACACGGCGGCGCCAGGCCTTGCCATAGGTGGCTTGTAGGTAGGTAAACATGCGCGCATTATAGGCCCGCAAGGCCGCGGGGGGTGGGGAGATACACCCCATCTCGAAGTAGTCCACTTTAAACTGCCGTTCGAACGCGGCGTCCGTCGTAATGACCACGGGGGCTTCGCCGCTGGTTAGAATCAAGTACGGGGTGCCGGCCTTAATATCTCGTTCCGCAAGCGCAACCGCCGCGGCGCCGGACGGATCGTTTGTAAGCCAAAGCAGCTGCTGGCAGCCGGACTGATGCATGCGGGTTGAACGGGCCAGCAAGGTAGAATCTACCTGGGCCCAGCTGGCCAGCGAGACTAAGCAGCAGCTAAGCAAAAGGAGCCATTTCATGCCCTAAAGCTACATGGGAAGTAAATCGTAACGTCGGCAGGGCCGCTGATTACCCAAGAGGCAACTGTCAGGGTTCAGTTGTCGCCCGGTCGACTAGGCGCTGGACCTGTTTTTGGGAGAAGACCCCTCCCCTCCTAGCCGTAAAGCCGAGCACATTCAGTTCCCCCGCGATGGCTTCAGAACTCAGCCCCTGCGCGCGGCGGGCCAGAATCAGGGCCGTGGCCTGGCGAATCCCCTCATGCTCGCGCGCATTGCGCTGCCGAGCCTCCAGCCCCAGTTGTCGCGCCTCTTTTGTGAGGTTCGCGGGCGTACCGAGTTGCGCCCCTCTAGCCTTCTTGGCTTTCAGCACGTCCTTGGTACGCTGGGAGATGGTTTCGCGCTCGTGCTGGGCGATGACGGCAAACAACCCCACGGTAAGGGTATTGGCATCGGGCATGTCGCAGCACGCGAACTGCACCCCTGAGTCACGCAAGGCCAGGATAAAGCCCGCGTTGCGACTCAGTCGGTCCAACTTCGCAATCAACAGCACCCCACCGGCTTGACGCGCCGCGGCAATGGCCGCCAACAGCTGGGGCCGCTGATTCTTCTTGCCACTCTCCACCTCCACGTACTCCCCCACCGGCGTGGCCCCCTGCAGGAAGCTGACGACCGCCGCCCGCTGGGCTTCGAGCCCGAGTCCGGAGTTGCCTTGCTTTTGGGTGGAGACGCGGTAGTAGGCGAAGTAGGCGGGCACGGGGTGAAAAAGCGGGGTTCAGGTCGAAGATAGGTGGAAAAGACATTTTCCAAACGCATGTTTATATAATGTCTTTTTGGCCCTAGGCTTCTTCTGGAGGTGTTTAAGTAATGTGACAAGCTCGACACTATTGATGCCAGTCAATACCTTGCACAACGCTCCTTTCTTCTTGCTCAGCTTATGAGGGCTGCCTACCTCTTGTCCCCAACCCGCTCTCACTCCGCCACTATGACCGCTTTCCACCCGTTTACCCGCCTCCTGTTGTCGCTTGCCCTACTAGGGTCCGCCGCCGCCGCCATTGCCCAGGCCCGCCGGGGGGGCGCCAAAATCAAGGTGTATTTAGTGGGCACGTTCCACTTCAGCGGCTCGGCTTCCGACTTGCACAAGGGCACCAAAACCGACATGCAAACGCCCGCCATGCAGCGCGAGCTGGACGAGTTGGTGGGCAAGCTTGCCCAGACGCGGGCCGACAAGGTGTTCATCGAGTTCCCGTTGAACTACCAGCCGTCTGTAGACAGCACCTACGCCCTGTACCGCCAGGGCCAGTTCAAGGCCAGTAACAACGAAGTTTACCAACTGGCCTACCGCTTGGCCAAGCGGCTGGGCCGCCCCCGGGTGTACTGCGCCGATGCCGCCGGGATGCTTGATTTCAAGGCCACGCAGGCGTATGCCAAGCAACACGGCCAGGAGAAAATGCTGGAAGGCGCGATTGCTAGCGCACCCCAGGACAGCGCCGGCCGGCTCATTGCGGCCCGGGTGGGGGCCCGGCAAAGTCCTGCTGAGTTGCTCCTAATGCCGGGCGGTACGCTGTTGGCGCGCTTTATTCGCCAAAACACCCGCGCCGCCGAATTGGCCCAGATGGACGCCTACCTGCTGGATTTTGCCCGCATCGGGGGGGGCGACAACTACGCGGGGGCCGACCTGGCGGGCGAATTTTTCAAGCGCAACGTGCGCATCTACACCAACCTGCTGCGCCAGGTGGACGTGCAACATGACAAGGCCATTGTGCTGCTCATCGGACAGGGGCACGTGGCGTTTCTGAAGGATATTCTCCAGTACAACTCCCTCTTTGAGGTGGCCGATGTGGTGCCGCTGTTGCAAGCCAAGTAGGCCCCCGGCGAGCCAAGCCCGACAGTAGCTGCCGGTGGCGGTAGCAGAACCCGGTGTGGCTGGTCCGCGCCGGGTTATAAGGCCACGTCTAATGGGCGACGCACCGCGGGTCTTGGCAGAACAGCAGCCACGCGGCGAAGTCGGCGTCGCGAACGGTATGGAAGGCGAGTCGGGCGCTATGTTGTCCCTGTAGGGAATAGTTCGGCACGCGTAGGCAGTGTGGTTTCAGAGGTGATTAGGACAGCGGTGAAGGTAGGCTCACTGCTAAGACAATCCTACCGGTAGCATGTGCCTTATTAAATGAGTTGGGTAAGCAATGCCTTTGTCACGTTTTCGCAGGTTCGTTTAGAAAAGGTGACAAACCCGAAAACATCGGTTATGCCCACTGCTAGGCAGTGTCTCGATTAGTCCGCGCCTATAGCCAGCTCCCGCAACCGCTGCTGTAGAACCTGCTGATAGGTGTAGTCCGCGCCGTAGGGTACCGTCCATGCCAAGGCTTCGGCAAACGCGGGGTGCGCCAACAAGTCACGCAGTTGCTGGCGGACGTAGGCGCGCACGCCGCCCGACGCCTGGGCTACTTCGGTTGGTAGTTCTACTCGGTTATCGACGAGGTGCACGATATCCTCCAAGTCTTGGCTCACGCGCAAGTCGGCCCAGCCACGGTCACGCAGGGCCACGAGCTTGGTGCAGAGAAAATAGACGGGGCTCAGCACCCGAATGGTTGTCTCGTTGGGCAAGGTGTAGACCTGGGCTTGTGCAAAGCCTTCCGTGTACCAGGGGTTACCGAAGCCCAGGATGATGGGGTCGGTGGGCATGACGTCGACCGTCAGGCCTTGGTAGAGCCAGCGGCAAATGATGCCGGAGTCCACATCGTTGACAAAACCCAAGCTGCGCAGTTCGTCTTCTAGCTGATAAAAGGCCGTGCGCGGGGCTACTTCGATGATACAGTCTACATCATCGGTAATACGTGGCTCGGGCGTCGTGGCTGGCGTGGTGCTGTAGAGGTTGACGACGGCCCCGCCGACAAAGACCACGCGCTCGCGCAAGGGACCCAGGGCGCGGGCCACGGCCATCAGGCGCGGCAGATTTTTGGACTCGCTAGGCATAGATCGGTGGAGATAAAGCGGGCGCCAACAGGTGCTGTTCCAGCAGTTGGCGGGCGAGCTTGACCTCGCGAGGGCGTCCCAGGCGCAGGGCATCGGTCAAGGCTAAGAGGGCATACAGGGTTGCATCGTGAGCCGCCGCGGCGGGGGCCTGGGGGTAGAGAGGCTCGACGGCCACACCCCACTGGCTGCCCACCGCACCGGGCCACACGTAGGCGGGCTCAGGGCCGAAGGTTTGCTGCAGGGGGGGGGCACTGGCCCCCGTCGCTAGCCCGCGCGCAGGAGCACCCGGTTGGATGGCAAACGCATACGGTAGGCCGTAGCAGAGAAAGTCGAGTAAGGCCTGGCGGTGCACAGTTAAGGTGTGCGGGTCGGCGGCCAGCAGCCGGCTAAAGCGACAGCGGGCCAGCGCCTCGGATACTTCCGACGCACTCAGATGCAGGGAATGGGCCAAGTCCTTGCCGAGCCAGGTCTGACTAGGATGGGCCATGAGCTTGAGTAACAGGGCCACATCCTGCGGCCGTAGGCCATTAAACTTGCGCATACTTCACAATTTACGATTCGCGTATTGCGAATATAAGCCATATAACACCATTTCGTCTCCCTGCTCCCTCGATTGATAAGCTACGAGTTTAACCTGTCCGGTAACGTACGTTATGCTAAGTAACAAGGTCCATTGAGGCCCTTTTCCAAGCTGCGACTTCTCGTTTACACGTGATGAAACGCGGTACTTACTCGCACAGCAGGCGCGCGGTACGGACAGGCTGCCCAGCACACGCGGCCTGGAGCAAATAGAGGCCTGGGGTGAGGTTTTGCAGCGAGAGGCGCGGTCCCTGACCGGTGCGCACGCGCCGGCCCTGGGTATCAAATAAGGCCAATTGGGTGTCACTGGGCCAGTCAGGTAGCTCGACCTGGTCGTGGGCTGGGTTGGGCACCAGCGCGAGCCCTGGCTCCGTTGCCCGGGGGCGTGTGGCGGTGAGTACGAATGGATAGATGAGCAGCGGCGTCGCCGTGTGCCAAGGCCGCTCGTCGCCGAATTGGCCGGCAGAGTCATTGCCCCAGACCCACAAGGACCCATCCGTGCGTAGGGCCAGCGTGTGGCTGGCGCCGGCCGCCAGGCGTTGCCAGGTGGTCGCCGTCCCCACCTGAACGGGGGTGCTGTGACTGGTCGTCGTGCCGTCACCGAGCTGCCCATACGAGTTATTTCCCCAGGCCCAGAGCGTGCCATCCGTGCGCAAGGCCACCGTATGGGTGGGGCCCGTCGTCACCCCTTGCCACATCGTCCCCGTCCCCAGTTGAACGGGTATACTGCGCTCGATTAAGGTGCCATCGCCGAGTTGCCCGGAAGCGTTACTGCCCCAAGTCCAGAGGCTGCCATCTGTGCGCAGAGCTACCGTGTAGTCGTTGCCGGTCGCGACACTTTGCCAGGTCGTTGCCGTCCCAATTTGCGTGGGCACCCTGCGATCCGTTTTGGACCCATCGCCAAGCTGCCCGGAAGCGTTACTTCCCCAGGCCCAAAGCGTGCCATCGGTGCGGATGGCGAGCGTATGGTTGGGCCCGGTGGTCAGACTTTGCCACGTGGTAGCGGTCCCAATCTGCACCGGCGTACTCCGCTCACTCGTCGTGCCATCGCCGAGCTGGCCCGCGTAATTGTAGCCCCAGGCCCACAGGGTACCATCGGTGCGCAGGGCCACGCTGTGTTGCTGCCCCGCTACGACGCTTTGCCAGGTAGTGGCCGGGCCTACCTGGACGGGCACACTGTGATCCAGTCGGGTCCCATCGCCGAGTTCCCCACTCCCGTTCGCCCCCCAGGCCCAGAGCGTGCCATCCGTACGTAAGCCCAGCGAGTGGTAAAGGCTGGCGGCCACGCTTTGCCACGTGGTGGCGGTGCCCATCTGCACGGGCAGGCTACGATCCGTGCTCGTGCCATCGCCTAGCTGCCCGGCCGTGTTACTGCCCCAAGCCCACAGGGTGCCATTAGCGTGAATCGCCAGCGTATGTAGGCCGCCGGCGGCGATCCGTTGCCACATTTGGGTGCTCACCGATACGGGCGTCGGGCGGTTGGCCAGCAGTAAGGTGCTGCGTCCTACTTGGCCATTGCTATTGCTTCCCCAGGCCCAGAGGCTGCCATCCGTACGCAAAGTCACCGTGTGGGAGTAGCCCGCGGCGATCTGCTGCCAACTGGTCACGGTACCGACGGGCGTCGGCACGCGCCGATTGCTGGTGGTGCCATCGCCGAGTTCCCCCAACTCATTCGCTCCCCAGGCCCAGAGGCTGCCATCGGTGCGCAGGCTCACCGTGTGGGAGCCCCCGGCCGCGAGTTGTTGCCAGGTGGTGGCGGTGCCCACCTGCCCGGGCACGTGACGATCCGAGCTGGTACCGTCACCGAGCTGCCCGGAAGTGTTACTGCCCCAGGCCCAGAGCGTACCATCAGTGCGCAGCGCCAGCGTATGCGCATACCCGGCCGTAATCCGTTGCCAGGTAGTGGCAGTCCCAATCTGGACAGGCGTCGCGCGATCGGTCGTGGTGCCATCGCCCAGTTGGCCGACATAGTTACTGCCCCAGGCCCACAGGGTGCCATCCGTACGCAGGGCCAGCGTGTGGCCGGCGCCGGCCGCCAGGCGTTGCCAGGTAGTTGCCAGACCTACCTGCACGGGCACGCTGTGCGAGGTCGTGGTGCCATCACCCAGTTGGCCGGCATAGTTAAGCCCCCAGGCCCAGAGCGTGCCATCCGTACGTAGGGCCACCGTGTGGTAATCGCCTGTAGCAATGCTTTGCCACGTAGCCCCCGAGCCAATTTGCACGGGCACCTCCCGATCCGTGCTCGTCCCGTCGCCGAGCTGCCCCACATCGTTCTTGCCCCAGGCCCAGAGCGTGCCATCGGTACGGATAGCGAGCGTGTGGCCGTTACCAGCTGCGATCTGTTGCCACGTGGTCGCAGTGCCTATTTGTAGGGGTAAGGCGCGGTCGGTGTGGGTCCCGTCGCCGAGCTGCCCATATGTGTTACTGCCCCAGGCCCAGAGCGTGCCGTCAGCATGAATGGCCAGCGAGTGGGAGCTGCCAGCCGCCACGCGTTGGGCGTGAGCGGCGCCAGCCAGCCCAAGAGTCAACAGCAGGGTAAGCAAGCTATGGGCAAAAGCCCGAAAAGAGTGGACTGTCCGCAGAATCCAGACCTGCGCTAAAAAGGAGTACGAATAGGGCATACGCAACCGTATAGAAAGGGCTAAAGGCTTAGAAGTAATGGTATTTTGAGGGAAATACTGTTGCAAAAGCTCCTCTTAAGGAACCTCCAGGAAGCAGTGTACCACTTTCCTGGGGTGGCCGTTAGCCTAACGCGTGGCTAAAGCCCGAGCATAGACCATGTGCAATTAGTTGGCCAATAAATAGTTTATAATAGTATAAGGGCTGAAAAACGCTCGGAATACTATTTTATACTATCTTATATTTCTTATTTTGGCCATGGCGAAATACCCTGGAATCGTTTAGTATATAATTAGTTAAGTTGCTACTATCGGTTTTTAAATAACTCAAAGATTGATTGCCCATCCTTTAACCCTACCCCCACAAAAATGGGGTCGCCCACAATAAAAGCAGGTTAAAAAATCTGCGGCGAGTAGCCTACCATAGTTTGGTATCCTATAATACCTAAACTTAGGGACCAGCCTGCTAATTAACCCCATTTTTGTGGGGAAATCCAGGAATGCGACCCCATTTTTGTGGGGGAATAGGAAGGTGGAATTTGACTCTGGGACACGTAGAAGCATTATTCTGGGCTATTCCCCCACAAAAATGGGGTCGCCCCCCCTTCTACCCTACTCTCTCGTAACCGGTTCCGTGCTAACGAACTAACCCTTAAAGAAAAAAGACTGCTTCAGAAACAGTAGTTACTTTTTTATAATAGTTTATTAAGTTTACAGCTTTCATAACTAACTAATAAGCAATGTTTTACATCGGATTATTCCCACAGAAATGGGGTCATTCCCCCACAGAAATGGGGTCATTCCCCCACAGAAATGGGGTCATTCCCCCACAGAAATGGGGTCCTGGCGGGGGATATCCCCCACAGAAATGGGGTCATTCCCCCACAAGTTAAAATCTATTGTGGGGGAATAGGATAAATGCGTGTACATTTGCTAAGCCTTTTCTTAACCCGCTCATGACCAAAGACCTTACTACCACGACCAACCCGCTGGTCGTGCAGCATAACGCCATGGTAAACGCCGGCTTTACGATGTCGGCCCTGGAAATGCGCTGCTTTCTGGCCATGATCAGCAGAATTGGGCGGGAGGACACGGCCCTACCAGTATGCCGCATCCCGGTACGCGAGTTGTGCGCTGACAGCAACAGCAAGAACGTCTACACCGAAGTGCGGGCCATGACGGAAAAAATGGCTAGTCGCTTCCTACTGCTGGAAGTGCTGGGCCCAAACGGGGAGCGCCTGAAGGAGCCGGATATTAAGAACCGCCCGCTGATGGGAGCCATTGATTACCTAAAGCGGGAGGGCGTGGTGGAAGCGGTGTTTAACGAGCACTTGAAGCCTTATTTATTGGAGCTGAAGAATAACTTCACCAAGGCCCAACTCAGCCAGGTACTAAAAATTAAACGCCCTGCTTCGCATCGCATCTACTGGCTGCTGCGGGAATACGCCGCTTTTGGCAAGCGCACTGTCAGCGTCAGCGAGCTTCGGCACGTACTAGGGTTGAAGGACGAATACGCCGATCGGTTCGACCATTTCCGCACCCGGGTACTTGACCCCGCGCAGGAGGAGTTAGCGCAAACGGACTTGCCCTTTACCTACGAGCTGATCAAACAGGGGCGCGTTATTACGGAAATCCGGTTTTTGTTCGCGCCGACAACCACCGTGCTCCCCGAATTGCTTCCCCTGCCGGAAATCTGGGCTACGGCGCTACTAGCCGCAGGGGTAGCCGCTAAAAGCCTGGACACCGTGCGCGAGAAACTCGCCGCCGGCACTTACGACGAGGGGTACGTGCACTTCGTGCTGCAAACCGTGCAGACGCAGGCCGAAACGGGTAAAATAAAGAAACCGGCCGGTGCTATATACAAGGCCTTAATGGATGGCTACCTGCTACCAGCTTACCAAAAAACCAAAGTTCCGTCCACTAAGCCCAAGACCAAGCCGAGCCAGGCGGTGAGCAGCCAACGCAAAAAGCTTCAAGGCGAACTCGATGATGCCCACAACAGCTTGGACTTCTTTCAGACGTCGCTCTTGTACACTGATGATACCCGCCCCACCTACGTCGCGCAGGTGAAGAGCAAAATTGCGGACCTAGAGCAGCAACTCAGCAAGCTTGAGGCATAAGCCCCTCCCCCACCCCGGCTGACGAGCTTCTCACATTCATCAGCCAGGAGCATTCAGTACCGAGAAAGCTCACTTAAGCAGACAAGTCCCCTAATAGGATCTACAGCTAAGCCATTCCAACAATTGTCATAATTATGACAATTGTTGGAATACTCGTCATTATAACAATTATTAGAATTTTTCTTCTAAACTGCTACCGCAATTTCTTGCTGGTGCGCAGCAGCTTCTGCAGCAGTGCATCCGGTAAGGGCTTGTCCGCTTCGGGGTAAGCTGCTAGCTCTTTTACCAGGGCCGCCTCGGTTAGTTCCTTCATCAGAAAACCCGGCACCCAGTACTCCGCCTGCTTCAGTTTGAGGTAGGTCTCGCGAGTGACCGCGGTAGTAAACGATACCCAAACTGTTTCTTCTGCTGCCTCATTAGCGATAGGTTCCGGCGTTGCGTCCTGAACGGGCTCGATGCGTTCGTTGATGGCGGAGAGGACTTTTTTACCAAAAGTGGGTTTGGTGCTCATAGACGAGTAAGAATTTCAGCCGTGAGGGCGGTATAGTCCTGGGCGCCGGCTGAGTGGCTGGCCCAGGCGTAGATGCTTTCCTTCTCTATTTGGGCTTCCACCAGCGCGACGTTGGGTCGAATAGTGGTGTGCATAACTAGGGGACCAAATAGGGGATGGGTTTCCAGCAAGGTCACCATATCCTTCTGCGCCCGCCGCCGGTCACTGCGATTGTACTGCGTAAAAAGAGGCCACCAATCTTCAGATCTTTGTTCAAGCGTTTCTGCACCTGCTGGCACACGTCAAGCAGGCCCACCAGACCTTCAATACCGTAGTACTCCGGCTGCGCCGGGATAAAGACGGCGGTGGCCGCTGTGAGGGCCGCGTGGGTCAGCTTCCCTAGGCCCCCCGGCGTATCAATCAGGCAAAAGTCAATGGCTTCTACCTCGTCGAGTAGTTCTTTCAAGGCAAACTCAGCCCCCGGCTTTTTCCCAATGCGCTCCTCGGCGTCCGCCAAATCGGGCGAGCTAGGCAATAGATAAAGCCCCTCTCCCACTTCCTGTACCGTATCCGACAAGCTGGCCTGGCCCAGTAGCACCGCGTCGAGGCGCTTGCCGGTGGGGACGGGGAGCGTGAAGCTCTGGGTAAGGTTGCACTGACTGTCACAGTCTAGGAGCAATACGCTGTGCCCTCTCTCTCTCAGAGCGCGCGCCACGTTCAAGCAACTGGTCGTCTTGCCGGTACCACCCTTGTGGTTAGCCATCACAATTGTTATCATGGTACAAATGAACGCAATGGTAAGCACATAAGCAATACTCATTATTTATACCACAATAACCACAATAGCCACAGTGACCATAAAAACAATTGTTACTATGGCCACTGTGGTATAAATGAATTTCAATGAACTAAGTAACTATGAATAATAGATTTGTGCTTTATGCACGGAGGTTCATAAGGTTAATTTAAATTTAGTTTATTTTACAAATTAATCAAATTGCTCTCATGGTTACCATAGTAACAATTGTTAAAATCTAAGCAATTATGGCTTGATAAAGCTTGTTTACTAACGGGAAATAGGTAATCTCCATAGGGTAGGGTAGGGGCCGGCTGCCAGGATTTTCTAGTGGTCGAAGTACCCCTTAGGGAGCAATCAGTGCCAACCGAGGGCTTGAGGCGGAAACACTACCACGCACGCGAGGTAATCTAGCATAAACGAGCCGAAGGTAATTTTCAGGCTACCAGCGTTGGGGTGTACTTGCCCAGGCGTACCCACTTTTATAATCTACGCGACTGTGAGCGCCGTCAACTGCGCTACGACAGCCAAGTGCTATTACCGGGAGAAGAACGTGCTCCCCCTACCCAAGACCCCCGCAATGTGGTGTTAGACTTAGTTGAAAGAGCCCTACCGTAGTCGTCGCTTTTAATTAATCATCTCTTCAAAAAAGATCGATTATTGTAGGAGTGACCAATCAGGTTATGCCCGCGGGGCAGCAAGATATTACTTAGTCGTTGGGTCAATAAAGGTTATAAGTTCGCAGGAGAGAAATAGACTTCTCCCAACTAGAAGGCAGGTAGCTCACTGCTGGATACTAGAGTTATTTCTTAAAAAAGGAAAGTTGGCTTGCGCTAGTTTGTTTGCTCTTTGTTAATTGAGGACCTTACTCTTTCAACGCTCGCTCCAGCACGGCCACGGTTTCCGCGCCGGCGGAGGGGCGCGGTGCCGCAGACTGACGAACCCGACCGTCGCGGCCAATGAGCAGGTAAGTGGGGTAGCGCGTTACCCCAAACGCGTCTGGCACCACTTGGTCGGAGCTGCGTACGTGCACGCTGCTCGGGCCCGTCAGGTGGGCATCAGCAATGACCTGTTGCCAGCGCGCCTCCGGGCTCCCCACTGCCACATACACGAACACCACGTCGCGGCCAGCGAAGTGCTGCCGCAACGCGTTGCTGGCTGGCATCTCCGCGAGGCACGGCGCGCACCACGTACCCCAAAAAATCGAGGTAAATCACTTTGCCTTTAAAGTCGGTTAGCGACACGGTCTTGCCTGAGTGGTCAGCCAGCGTGAAGGTGGGGGCTTGGCCAGGCACTACCTGTTGCTGTTGGCTTATCATCTGGCCCAATCGTCGGGTCAGCGCAGAATCGGCACTGTGTGCGCGAAAGGGTGGGTAAGCGGCTACCACTCCCGGCAGGTTCGTCTTGACTTGCCCGGCTAACAGCGTAAATAGGGCCCAGTCGCGGGCAGCGGGTGGCAATTCAGTTGTAGCGGTGGCATATAGCTGTACTCCCTCGGCCGGGTCGGCACTTAATTGGCCACTAGGCAACAACCGCTGGGTATAGAAGAGTAAGCAGCGCATTACCAGGGTATTGTCCGCAGTGCTCCGGTGGCGCCCTCCCCGGCCGGGCAAGTCAAGCGCATGTGGGGGCAATTGCGGCAGAAAGTCGTAGTAGGTCGCTGGCAGCACTGGCGCATGGTGCGCCAGCTGTTGGTAGTCGGTGGGATACGCCAGTAAGTACAAGGCCCATTGCAAGTCGATATGCTCCGACGCGTCGCGCTGGAAGGCAGCGGGCAAGGGGTGGGAAGCGGCGTAGGTGGTCAAAAATGCGTGTTGGGCCTGCCGGAAGGTATTGGCGTACTGACGTGCCTGTTGCGGAGTTGTCGTGGACGTCAGCTGGTTCTGCGGACGGGGAGTGCTGCCGGGGGAGCCTTCTTCAAACGTATAGAGCGCCCGGGCTAGATAGTTGTTCGCTGCCGCCCCGCGGCCGGTGTAGCGCATTGTTTGCTGGAAGTGGGCGAAGTCCAGCGTGAGCGCTAACTGGTCACCGGGCGTAAGGTAGAGCGTAGCCGATTGCCCTGCGTAGCTGAGGTGGGCATATGTGGGTTGCCGTAAAGCAGGCAACTGGAAAACAAATTTCCCGGTGGGACTCAGGGCGACAGCGGCGGTGTGAAACGAAGAGCCATTTGGGTAAGATAGGCGAAGCGAATCGCCACTGGGAGCGAGCGTTAACTGCCCGTGCAACGCAAGGGGCCCGGGTTGCTGCGCCAACGCGGCATAGCTCCCTAAAAAAAAGCCTAACAAAGACAGTAGACGAGCCATGGGCAGCGAGGCAAAAATCGAGGGGTAATCTGGCACGTACTTCGCGCCAATGCAGTCAATCCTTCCAACAGAGCGAATCAAAAATACGGTCTATAATTCAATGATTACAAGTTGTTAACCGATAATTTGCTTGCTCTACCACCACTAAAAGTGCCTTAGTTTGAGCTGCCCCTAATTGTGCAACAATACTTTTTAGCTGCGACGTTCGTGAGACGATATTGCCATCCTGAAGTGCTATCCTAACAGTTCTGATACAATAGCACTTTGGGGCAGTGAGAGATATTTTGTCCCTCTCATTCCTTGGAAAAGCTACTTATCATAATAAGTCTTATAACCGACACCTTGTAAAAGTGGTGGTTTTTGGCCCAGCCAGATGCTACGCCCAGTGTGGTACTTTTCTGGAGACTATGCTTTCAACAAAGCGTTTTATGAAACGCATCCCTGCGGGCGATTTTGCAAACGAGGACTTGTGGCTGGGTTTTGTAGCCCAATCCCGTGCCGCTGGGGGCAGCTGGCCACCAAGTAGGGAGCGTTTTTTGGAAGGACGTAGCGTTTACGAAACGCATCCTTTCGAGCCATTTTGTGAACGAGGAATCATAGACGAGCTTCTCAAACTCGCCCCGACTCGGCAGGGGGCCACTGGCAGCCGGTGCCGGCCAGTGGCCGAGCGTTGGCTTACAAGAGGGGTTACCCAGACAGGCCAGGTCGTGGTTTACCAAAACCTGACCCTGGAAACCAGCACCACCCTGCCCCAGGACGCGCGTCGTACGGCTCACGCCCGCTCCGCGACCAGCCGGTATAGGTCTTGGGCATTGTCAAACGCGGCGCCCATGGTATTGTTGAAGTAGGCATACACATCTTTACCCTCTTGGAGGTACTCGTATATCTGCTCAGCCTGGTCGTGCAGAAAGTCGGGCTCGTAGGACTCGCGGTAGTTTCCCTGCGGGCCGTGGAAGCGCAGATAGACAAAGTCGGCCCCCTCGTTGAGCCGGGCGTTTCGGACGGGACCTTTGTCGTGCAGCACGAGGCTGGCGCCGTGGTGGTCGAGCAGCTCAAACGTATCCTCAGCATACCAGCTTGCGTGGCGAAGCTCCACCGCTTTGCGCCACTCGTGGGCGGGGTCTGCCGCGGCAAGCTCAGTCAAGAGGGCACTGACTGCGTGTAGCTGGCGAATGGTGTTGCTCGGCGGGAACTGAATAAGCAGGCAGCCCTTTTTGGGGCCCAACTCCCGGGCAGCCTCTAGAAAGCGGGCAATGCCGGAGAGGTCCTCGGCAAGCGTCTTGGTATGCGTGATATCGCGCCACAGCTTGAGGGTAAAGTCAAACGCAGGGCCGGTTTCCGCGGCCCAGGCCGCAAACGTTTTGGGCTGGGGGATGCGGTAGAAGGTGCTGTTAATCTCCACTGAGTTAAACAGGGTGGCGTAGTAGGTAAGGCGGCTCGTCGCCTGGTAGGCCTCGGGAAAGGTGGCCTTGGAGCCGGGCACGACGATGCCGCTGGTGCCAGTGCGCAGGGTGCCAAGGAGGGCCGGCATGGGAAGGAGGTATACGGGAGGTTCAGAGTATAACGTGCCACGCGGCCTCGGCGTTTTACCCCAGGCGCCCCTTGCCGGGGGGCCAACGTAGCAGCTGCTGGTCCTAGTAGCGCTCTTGGCAGACCTGACAGGGGCGGCCGCGCGAAGGCCCTGCCCGTCGCCGAAGCCAACGAGCTGCGCTGCTACGCCGGGCCGCAGTAATGCCTAACGGGTCCACGGAAAGGGTCGTTTCACTAGACAAGCTAGCCCCAATGCCTGCTATCAACAGCTACTTACTGATAACGTGGCAAAACGAGGTAATAGGGGATAGGTAGCTCAGAAAGTCGAGGCCAAGTCAAGACACGGGCGTAAGGGGCGGCGGTCAGGAATTTCTAAACGGATTACCCTTTTGTTCAATGCGCTGCCTGAAAGCCGCTAGGATACTAGGAGCCAACTGCCCTATTTCCTGCAACTCGCCACTCGTAAGAGGACCTAATCCAGCCTGCAGCCAGAGCTTATAGCCTTCCGCGTACTCTACGAAGGAGCGCGAACGACCGAGCTCTGGTCCATTTTGCACCACTTCATTGAGAGCAAGCATTGCGGCACTGGTTCTTGCTTGATCACCAATAAGTTTAAGTAGGGTCGGACGCACT
>Ga0160429_1000176_pt1 | contig 80069 bp, 89 predicted proteins | sample SolpanmetagenomR_FD_108199 | JGI IMG/M metagenome (GOLD analysis project Ga0160429, IMG submission 108199) | Solar panel surface microbial communities from Lawrence Berkeley National Laboratory, California, USA - R | ecosystem: Engineered > Built environment > Solar panel > Unclassified ... | reverse complement strand
GGGATGTAACTTAGCCTGGACTGCGTAGCGCATGTATCGCATGCGCCTCGCAGGTACAACGATACTGTACTCAAAGGGTCCAGAAGCGAAGGGGGCAAAGGAACTGGAGATCCGTTACAAATAGCGTATACATAGGTGTTCAGCGTTTAGGTTAAATAAGTTCGATAAAGAGAAGAGAAAAGAGGAAAGAGAAAGAAAGTCCTAGCTGTCCGTAGTTAAATCACCGTATGCCACGAAAAGAGGCTAGGGGTAGTATAGGCCTTAGCTAGTGCCTAGCACCTAGGGTCATACCCTTCACACTAGGGACCTAATACCCGTAGTTTAACGTTACCTTATACTAAGTTACACACTTAGTATTAGCTAGTTAATTAATTAATCTATATATGATATTAAAAGCTCTCTAATGACTAACAGCTATATTAGGTACCTTCTTATAGAGGTAGTAGGAGCCCTAACTCTAGAGTTCTTACTAGGCAGTACTAAGTAATAAGTCTTAGTAGAAGCAAGTTAGAGTTAAAACTTAATATATAGGATTATCAGAACCTATAAAGGCGGCAAGAGGCAAGACGGGTTAAAAGGAAGAGAGATGAAGATAAAGCATAAAGAGACGGTAAGAGGCTAAAGATGCTTTATATATATGCGATGAGTACGAGACAAGCTCCGACACTCCCCCAATCAGCACATCTTATGATGAATACAACTGCTTAGTAGTTGCATTGAGTTCCGCAATCGCAAACGACGGGCTCAAATCAGTAGGAATCAGCTGCATACCGTCGGTCGTGCCATACAACTCCTGGATAGACTGCCAGTACAGTGCTGCAGCAGTCTCCTTGTACTGCTTGCTAGGGAATGTGATGGGTCTTGCCAGTTGGGAATATGCAGGATACCAAGTCCCGCCATGTAACGCCTGATAGCGGATGAACACATCTTCGCTGATGACAGGTGCTGTCTCGTTTTGACTGGCCCATTTGGCATTCGCGCTGTCGTCGCCTGAGCGGTGTGCTTTCGCAAGCTGCTGCAGCTTGGCCTGGACTTCTTCGTGGATCCATGCCTTCCGCAAGTCTTGGTACCGGGCCTTCTGCGACTGCAGCGTATGTTTGAAGCTTGTTGCTTCCGTAATGTCATCACTCGCGTCCACGGTATTGGTCATGATGAGAGTATGAATGGTATGTGCATGCAGGGACAGCCCACCCAGCTCGGCGGGCCAGATGAAAAGGCCGTCAATGAGGCGCTTCGCTTCGTGGTGTGGGAAGGCATCTTGCATGACCTTGCGGAGTATGCTGTAAAGGGTTCTTTGAGAGTCTGCAACACGCAACAATTGCCTGAGAAAGCTGTTGAGGACGCCCTGAATGGTCTCGATGTGTTTGCGACCAGTGATCCAGAGTGGAGGTCCAGCATTGCGGACGAGGAAGGATTGGTACTTGTTGATGATATTGATCTTGCCGAGGAATGAACGACTTGCATCCCACTCGTTGTGCGCCTGCTTCACTTGCGCAGCCAGGAACTCGGGGTCAACAGTCCACTCTCCACGCTCGTTCAGCAAGACCATGCCCCAGTATACTGGTTTTGTGGGAAGATCCCTGTCAGACAGTGCTGCGGTGGCATACTGCTTTCCCCGAACAATGGTGCAGCCTGTTTTCTTCATGTTCCATTTGAGGCCGCTTTGGCCGACAAACTCCTGCATCATCTGCCAAGCAGTGTCCACACGTCTGTTTGAGTCGTCAATAGACCAAAGCCAGTAGTCGTCGTGCGTACGATAGATCCAGAGCTTTGTCTTGGATACAACAGCAAAGTCCAGGAGTACTAGTAGCAGTTCGTTTGCCAAAGCTGATATTGCCAATCCGAAAGGAACTCCTCGATTCTGCACTTCGACGGTGCCGTGTTTGTTGACAAGCGGGATCTGAAGGTATTTCTCGAACCAAGTCAGCCAGATTTTGGGCATCCCGAAGAACTTGAGAACGGCCAGCGTGACTCCATGAGGCACTGACGCTCCAAAGTTTTCCAGATCGGCACGCAGCACAACCAGTGAGTCATCCGGTGACAAAGTATGAGCAATTCTCATGTCCATCGTGAGATGGGTGTATACTGCTGCCTGGGATTGTGCTGTTTTCGAAGCTTGAATACTTGAGGCCCAGGAGTCGTCATCATCGCCATGCCCTCCTCGTCTGGACGTTGTCGATGGTGTCTCCATGTCAGAATACTTCCCAAGAGCCTCAAGATCCAAGATCTGGAGAAAGGCCTCACGAGAACGTTCCTCGGCTTCGTTGATCAAACCTTCACCATCTTCATGGAAGTTGTCGACCCCTGCCGTTCGTATGATTGAGAACTGCCTGCGTGCATCCTCGAACCCATCGACCTCAAGACCCTGTAATTCCGTCTCTCCATTCCAAAGCTTTTTGTTATTTCGTAACTTGGAAAGTTCTGTGGAATACCAGGTTGACCATCTTTGGCCTAGAATCTGTAAAAATATTGCTTCGACGACATCCAGCTTTAAGAACTGCCTTTGCTTGCCGTTGAGATGCGTCTGGAGAATCTGCTGGATACCTTGTTCTGGCCAGGACCAGGCAGTGTCAATGTGGCGCCACGTCTCACTTAAGGCTGAGCTTAACTCTTTCGTGACCAATGAGTTCTCAGCTTCTTCTTCCAATTGCTGACGCGTACTCGCGTCGAAACTTCGAACGTCCTGTGCTAAGGTCATCATGGCTTGCTGGATATGTGCTGGTGTTAGTGGGCTTTGCAGCATCTCCTGCCCGTATTTCGTTGCTGACTTCGCTATCGTTTTCAGCTTTTGCATCGCCTCTTCATTGACGCCAGAGGCGAGAAGATATTCCTCTGGGTTGAAAGATATTTTCGATGTGTCTTGTTCTAGTTTGGCTGGGGCCGAAGCTGATTTCTCCTTGACTTGATCGAGGTTACCAGTTTTCATCTTCTTAGCATCGGTCTCGAGCCACTGTCCAAGCACGTCACAGAACATGACCGCCCAATCCGTCCGTTGCTTCAGCAGTTCGACCTGTTTCTGTAGCCGGTCATGCCATGACTGTAGAGCTGCTGTATCTTGTGGCCCGCCGTCTACAGCTTCATGACGTAAGAACGTGGCGGCGTCTTCAGCGATCGCTTTTGCTGCTGTAGCTCCGGCGACTGGAAGCTTGTTCAGAGCTTCAATTCGCTCTTTGAGGAGGTCTGCATCCAGACTGCGTTCTGAACTGCCGAATAGGTGGTCTAGTGACAGCGAAAGGACGTCGCGTTGTGAACGCAAGACAGATAGCTTGTATGCAGTCGTCTCGCGGGCGATGGAAGCACGGATGTTCTCGCCAAAAGCAGACATGGTGGCTGATATGATGATGAGTTGATGGGATGGTGAGGAAAGGCTGCTTCTTAGACGGACTAAAGAGATGAGGAGTTGGAAGAAGGAATATGTGATAAAGAATATCGTTGTTGTTGTTTTGAGGAGTTGAAATCAAAGTCGAAGTTCGAAGTTGCAAGTTCTTGTCTAGGAAGGCCTGCCTTCCATCTTATACCACTGACATAGCAAGCATTGGTACCAAGTATTGATTTTATTCGGTGACTCAAGTCTTGTAGTCAAAGCAAGGCTCTGAGTCAAAAGATCTACAGAGTCCAGTAATCGACAAATCTGAGACGAGGCTGAAACATTACAGTCTCGTGATCACCCGAGTCTTCCCGATGGCGACTACTCGAATACAAGCATAAGCAACGGCAAGAGCGAAACTGCATAGCGCATGGCACTTGATACACTGCGATGAATCTTCAATGGATGCACGCCTTGTTTTGATGGTACTGAGGTGCATGCGGAAGAGGAGAGGTTTGGTGATGATTTTGATGTTCTTCTCCGCAATCTTGGCAGTCTCTTATCGATAGATATTATCATCATCATCATCATCATCATCGATAAATTCATCACAAACGCACAGTTCGTCTTTCTTCTCAACCCTCTAGACAAACATCGTTCAACACCACAATATATAATATATTTAATATATTGCTTCTGCAAAATGGCGAGGAGTAACTAATCAGCGAACACTACGCGCAGTATGTAATTAAGTAGAGACCAATAACTGTGTATGGTATGCAGACGGCTAGGGGATGTCATGTCCTACATAGAAATATTGAAATCAATGAATCACAGTTTATCTTGCCCCCTCGTGACGTATGAGGCATAATGTAGGGTACCATAGCAGAACGCTTGAAAACCAGCAGATTTCATAGTACCTCGGGATCTACTGTACAGCCGCCAGCCTTTTCACACTCGACAGTATGCTGCGGTCACACAGGACACATGTCTCAGTCGCGATCTGTATTGCGATCTGCGTATCAGTCTCTCATTCAGCGAAAGCGTTTGCTTCCAGATGAGTACCAGCTTGGGCTAATTGAAAGGCTTGCTAGTCTGCAAGATGAACTTCTCGCAACAAATGGCTTTCGCGCCCCTCAAGTACGCGGACTGTACATCTTTGGATCTGTTGGTACTGGCAAGACTCGCGTTGCAGACCTATTCTCAGAGACACTACCTATTTCAATCTCGAAACGACGCGTCCATTTCAACGAGTTCATGATGGATATTCACCAACGTCTGCATACTGCGCGGTCAGCTGTGACATATTCGGGAGATCCTTTAGTACAGATAGGTCGAGACATACGCCAGGAGAGCCGTATCTTGTGCTTTGATGAGTTTCAAGTGACTGACATTGCGGATGCGATGATTCTGGGTCGTCTTTTTGGCAGCATCTGGCATGCAGGAGGCGTCATGGTCAGCACGAGCAATAGGCACCCAGACAATCTTTACGAAAATGGGTTAAATCGTGTCAGCGTCGAACCATTCTTTCGCGAGCTGCAGCGGCGCTGTGAGATTTGGCAGATTCGTGGCAAGCAGGACTACCGTATGCGAGACATCAGCAGTGGCGCCGACACAGGCAAGCTGGCCACTTTCTTTGTGGAACAGGCGAAGTACATTACCGCGCTTTCTGGCTACCTGGAGGGTCGGGAGCTTCAAGACATTTACATACCCGTCTTTGGGTCCAGAAAGCTGTCAATACGTGCAACGTGCTCTGAGAATCGCTCGGAGTCTAATGAGAAAAAGGCACACGATGTAGTCAGCGCCAAGTTCGAAGATATATGCGAGCAGCCGCTTTCTTCTGTGGACTATCATGCTCTTTGTCGAGCTACGAAGACATTGTTCATTACAGGCCTCCGCCAATTCGGGGAATTGGAGAAAGATGTGGTGCGGCGCTTCATCACGCTGATTGACCTTGCATATGAAATGCAGACTCGGGTCATCTGTTTATCGACTGTGCCGCTCGGCGAGGTTTTTATCGATATGATACCAAAGCAGGACCAAGCACTCAAGAAGCGCATCATCAACATGACTGTGAAGGGTCAAGGTGGTGCTAGCAGCTCAATGATGAGCACGTACATTGATGACGTTGAATGGTCCGCTACAGGATTGGTGAAAGCTAGTCTAGCTACTGGTGGAGCAGGAGAGACAGACGTTGGATTCGCCATCACGAGAACCATTTCTAGGCTGCATGAGATGAGCTCGATGGGATATGGCATTCGTGACTAGTCATGGCAACCTTTTGACCTTGTTTCATATCCAGATATTCCTCGCAGGGCAGTATACAATAATTGTGTTGTTGCAAGCGCAAGTTTCACGACTTTCGTGCCTAAAAAACAAGATTCAGTAATTGTGATGAGCGACAACATTCCCCAAGTCCGCGTCTACTTCATCGATTACCTCTTTGATTCAGCGACAGGCTTATCCTTGTGCTCTACGATACGGTCTCGAATCTCGAGTTTCTGCTCATAGCAGTGATGCAAGTAACAGTTACTACACCTAAAAAATTCTAGCTTTCTATTGTGCTCGCTCACCTCCACTGACTCTTTTACGACATCGTCCTGCGTCTCCGTGTGGAGCTCTGAGTAGGTCTGCTCCTTGTATGCCTTGTTCTTCCTGTCCTTGACGACTCGAAAGGTATTTACCCTTTGACCATCACAATCTTATAACAGTACATCAACAGCCTCGAGAGGAAGTTGGGACGTCTCGGGGGAAGAAGAAGCACGATTGGGCTCGTGTCAAAGTCGATGGCGGCGAACACAATGTACCGCTTGTAGCTAAGGGCAGTAACCATGGACAGAACGGCCTCAACAACAGGAAATGTAGCATGCCACTAGAAGACTACTGACAGAGCAGCGCCCTTAAGATGGAGCTTGAGTGGCATAGACCCAGAAACGCGAAAATCGAAGCATGACGAGTCAGCGACCGGTACGATATAGCCTCAACACTCGTCTCCATTCCATACATCATTCTCGGTACGCACTGACGATACATACTCGGTGCTGATATCCGGGCTTATAAGAATACAGGGCTTCCTTTTGCCATGGTCCTTCAAGAAAGTCAGACCGTGCACTTGGTTGACGTTCCTCATGTTGAGATGCGGTCGTGTCGTAGCGCTGGTAAGCTTGTTCAAGGAGTCCGGAGGACTGGTGGCGTGCAGTATAATCCTGGGCTTGTGTGAGGTATTTGTCAGCCCAATCGCCTGCTATCTGGATTGCTGACTTGGGTCATAGGCAGGATCCTTCCTCAGTGCCGTCTATATGGTCAGCTCTTGGTACCAGCGATATGAGCTCCAGCAACGAATCGCACTTTTCTACACAATTTCAGCCTTTTCCGAGTTCTGTGAAAGCTTCTGGCCGCTGCGATAGCCAATCCGAACGGTTTTAAGGAATTGCTGAATGGCGTTGGGAAGCACAACTATACGGTAATGACTGTTTCGGATGGAGCTTTCCCTTCTTCGTGACGCCCATGATCCTGCTCATCATAGCTTTCGTCATCCTTCATGGCTTTGCAGGAGATATCAATGCCAACATTGGAATGATGTACTTTGCGATCATGCTTGCTGCGCGCGGTATCTGACCACTTCTTCAGGATCGACAATATGGGCGATCAAAGTCCTATGTTCAAGCCTACGCTGTAGGGCGAGAGTGTGCCCCATCGATCTTTTGATCTGTCAAGCCAGCATGTTTGGGAAGCACATGCTCGCTGCAACAAAGCTTTGTGTTGTTACTGGACAAAGTCATAACTATTATGCCTTAAGTAATATCGTCTGAGAGTGCCAGTGCCTGTAACAGCATCTTCCTCAGACCACGAGGAATGGATTTGGATAGCTCCCACTCCTGCAAAGATTGCCTTGCACAATCAGGTTGTCCGTTTGAAGACTTCCTCTTCAGTGCCTTTGTGCTGTCAAGTAGCATTAAAGCCTTGCGCAAAAGCTTTGCCTGAGTAAATCGCTCGCTGAGAGTACTAAGCAGTGACAGCGACCAGATCTGGACCTCCTTGCAAAGCTGCTCCAGCTCAGCGTTGTGTCCTGGCAACTCATGCCTGATACGCTCGCATACAATGCTTGCTGTAGCGATCAAAAGTGGATCATTCGCATATGGCATTGCGATACCCTCGTCGACACGGTCCATGTATCCTTCTAGCCAGCCATGAGATGTCTTGACTGTTTGTTCCACAATGTCATTCTCGAATCCTAGGACTGACTGCTGAATGTTTCCTCCTTCCCCTCCTCCTCCCCACTCTCTCATCAGCAGCATGCACATCCTTCACACCTCTCAACAGCATAACCTTCACCACCTTCCCCGGCTTCCAAAACATCACAGTCTCCGTCCTCGTCTCCGGTCCAGCCACCAGCGCACTAAACTGCTACGCCGCCGGCCGCAACATCTACTACCCTGGTCACTCCAACTTCATCTCGATCGACACACTTATTGGCGGCATCGTGACTAACAATGCGACAATCCGCATGCCCGGCAATGGCATGGCTACACTCGACAAAAGCCCCTGGCTCGTCATCAATGGCGGAGACCCACCAACCGACGCATCGAAACGTCTCTTCCAGCTCATAACGAGCGCATCCGGACTGAATTTCACGAACTCGATAACGCAAAATCTGACTGACGCCGGTGCGTTCGAGGTCGAGCGCGGGACGCAGGGATATGCGGTGTGGGTTCCGGAAATGAAGTGCGTTAGGGGCATGTTGGATGGGTGCAGTGGTGGCGAGTATCCGGGCAATGGGACTGAGGTTGAGGCTTGCTCGCCTCAATTGGGGCCTGGGACGTCGACGGGTGGATTTGAGAACGGGCGTGGTTATTTGACGTGGATGGATGCGCCGGCGAATGTCACGAGTGCGAATGTGAGCTGCTGGCCGTGTGAGGTTGAGAGGAGGCAGACGGGTGCAGCTGTCGGGAATATTGGGAGGGGGAGGGGTGTGAGAGCTGTAGGTGTCGTTGGGATCGTTGTGGTGGGCATGGCGTTGTTGATGTGGTCGTTCGTCAACAACATTATGAAAGGTGCCGAGTATCGTCACTTATGTAACACCACAAGCACTGGGTTGAGGTGCCTCATTACGACGGCTTCAATCAGTTGAGAAAAGGTCATAAGTCATTACTCAAAGCAACACCACTATGTATCTGTGCTCGCCAGGCCCCAAGAACCACCACGCCTGGACACTAATCAAGCGATCACTGCTTGCTTCCAATCTCTTTCGCCTCTCTCTCCGCATTAATCCTCCTCATAACATTCTCGCCATCCTCGCCCGCAGCCTCCTCCAACGCCTTCTCCGGATCCGTCTCATTAACCTTCTCTTGCTCACCAACATTCGTATTCGTCCTCGCAAGATGGCTCCTAGCCTCAACAGTCTTACCATCCGCACTCGCGCGATCCTTCTTCTTGACACTCCACCCACCACTCCATCCAATCCATCCTTCCTCCCACGGCCCTCGCGCCGCACATATCACCAGCGAGAAAACATACAACCCAACCGCAAGACTACCACTGGCAATCCAACCACCATAAGTCGCATATATTTTGTTTCCAGCGGCTGTACCGGTGATTTGGCCGAAGAAGGTAAACAGCATGAAGACCGTATTAATGCGATTGCGCGCTTTGGGCTCGACGGCGTAAATGGCAGAACGATTCGCAATGGCTGTTGTTTGGAGGCCGAAATCTAGGAGAAAGGCTTGAATGCAAGGCGCGGCGACGGTGTGTAGACCTGCATAGGTGCCGATGAGGGTGCCTACTAGACCTGCGATGGCGCCAACTACTACAGAAAACATGGGAACATATTTGTCCATTACTGTGCGAGCGAAGATGGGAGTGGAGAAGAGTCCTGCTATTCCGATGAGTGCGAAGAGGCCGATGATTAATGGATTGTAGTTGTACGGATCGCCGGCGAGGAGGAACGTGAGCGTTGTCCAGAAATCTGTGAAGGGCGCTGATACGCAAAAGGCGATAAGGCAGGCTTGAACGAGAACGGGATGTTTCTTTAGCATTAGAGCCATTGATTTGTAGATCTTGAAGTATTGCAGGCCATCGGGGTTGGTTGACGGGTAGTCGGGCATGTAGAGCCATAGGAGGACAAAGATGATGTATTGCAGACCCAAAGCGATCCAGTAGATGTTGCGCCAGGAAGTGTAGTTTGTGACGACGCCACTGAGGAGACGGGCGATTAAGATGCCGAGGAGATTGCCTGCGCTGACAATGGACAAAGCAGTAGCCCTGCGATGTGGAGGAGCTAAATCCCCAACCAGTGGAAGCATTAATTGGGGAGTGACTGTGGTTATACCTGTGAGAAAGGTAATGGTGCAAAAGGCATTGAAGCTATTCGTCAGACACAGGCCGATCCACAGTGTTGCTGTGAAGAGGACAAGCGAGAGAACCAGAGGGCGCCGCTTAAAGATATCGCCCATTGGACAGATCAACAGCAGTCCTACTGCGTAGCCACTTTGTGCTAGTGTTGGTATACTGGACACTTTTTCATCTGTGACGCCAAAGTCGTCTGCTAGGATATTGAGGATGGGATGGGAGTAGTACCTAGACGGCTCTTAGCAGACTATCTTGCACTCTTACATGAGCCAGACCTACAAATCAGCGACAGTAAATGCTCCTGCGAAACCAAACAGCACATTCATAGCCATATTGAATTTGGGAGGCTTTTGCGGATCCCATCGCACCCGCTTTGGCTTCCAATTTATGACATCCAATATCCTCCGCCATCTTGTTGGGCGTGGTGTTTGCGATTTCTGCTCTTGTAGGGAATGAGTGGACGAGAGGGGGGATGTGGTTTTTGCGGCTGTCGAGTCTGATATCGTGGTCGCTGGGTGCGGAGATTGTGCCGGAGCGGTGGTGGTGGCCATGCTGGGGTTGTGTACGCTGGTTGTGGTTCTAAGTCTTTCTCTGCCAGCTTGCACAAATGCTGATAGTCGCTGCTGTTACACAGAGTCTACTCCAAGAGCAGCAGAAGACGAGACAAACCTGAAACGCAACTCGAACTCGAACTCGCCCTTCGGACTTTCAACATCATCATCTTCGTTCAATCGGGGTTCAGCGTTATCTTGCCGATGTGGGGCTGGCCGTAGCTAAGCTTTTCGTCCTCAAATACCGACCGTGCTCCGAGTTTCAGCTTCTGTTTCAGCATCTTCCATGCTTTTCGAGGTTCAGTCTTTGGCTCCATGGCGTAGCACTCAGACACTGAGAGTAGACTATCAATGATCGTACCGACCCATGAGCTGCACATAACAGGTGGGACTTTCAATGCTGAGATTCTACATCGAAGGACAATATTACAGAACGAAGCAGAAAAACCTTCGTACTTGTGCCATGCAATATCTCTCTCAATCATCATAAAACACCGGAAACCCATCGGGCTCCACAGGCACTTCCGGATCAACAGTCTCCCCCAAATCCCTCTCCTCTAGAAACTGCCTTCCTCGCAGCGCTTCCGGCAGATACTCTTGCGCCACCTTGCCCTCAACATAGTCCGGATTGTACTTGTATTCCTTACCATACCCCATCTCCTTCATCAATCTCGTTGGTGCATTGCGTAAATGTATCGGTATAGGCAAGCCCGCAACACCAGGCTCTTTGAGCGCAGAATACGCATTATTCAGCCCACGATAGGCTCTCGTTGACTTCTTCGCCAGTGACAGGGCAACAGCGACGTGGGCGAGGTTGATGCGGGCTTCAGGCATACCAATCTTTTCGGCGGCGTCGTACGCTGCTACGGCGAGAGGCAGTAGTGTGTTATCTGCGAGACCCACGTCTTCAGAAGCTATGACGACCATTCTTCGAGCGATGTATCGTGGATCCTCGCCTGACTGTAGCATGCGTGCCAGATAGTAGAGTGCTGCGTCTGGATCTGAACCACGCACGGATTTGTGAAAGGCGCTGATGGTGTCGTAGTGCATGTCTCCGGCGCGATCGTAGACGAAGGTGTGCGTGAGTGCGTGTTTCAGCTTTTCGAGCGTCATATCGGGACGTGTGCAGAGGTCGAGAGCAAGTTCGAGGAGGTTGATGGCCGTGCGGGCATCGCCGTCTGCGAAGGCGGCGAGATATGTAAGGGTTTCAGTGGAAAGGAGCGGGGAAGGTGGTGTATCATTAGCTGTTGTTTCTGAGGCCACTGCTCGTTCGAGGATTGTGATTATATCGGCTTCGCTGAGCTTAGACAGCACAAAGACTCGACATCGAGACAAGAGGGCACTGGTCAGGCTAAAGGAAGGATTACTCGTTGTAGCGCCTATAAGTGTAATAATTCCAGCTTCTACAGGTCCCAAAAGAACATCTTGCTGTGATTTACTGAAGCGATGTATTTCGTCGCAGAATATGATTGTTTTGCGACCAGTTAGACCTAGTTCGCTGGCTGCTTGCGTGAAGAGTTTCTTACACTCTGCTACGCCTGTACTTGCGCTGTTGATTTCTACGAAGCGCGTGTTGGCTGTGGAAGCAATGAGGCGAGCTATAGTAGTCTTGCCACTACCAGGAGATCCCCAGAATATCATGGAAGGGACGCGGCTTTGCTCAATGAGGCCGCGAAGGAGGCCATCTGCTCCAACGAGTTCTTGACCACAGACATCATCGAGCGACTTTGGGCGGAGACGCTCTGCTAACGGAGCTGCTTTTTCGAGGTGGTTGGCTTTTGTACGCTTTGCTGGAGGTGGTGCTGGATCGTGGTCGCCATTTGCTTGCTCATGCCCAGTTGCCAATGGTCGTTTGTGCGAGTCGGTGAATGAATGTGTGTTGTCAGTATCTGTTAATATTGGTGATTCTGTTTGCGTATCATCATCGTTCTCAGTGGGAGCGACAATTTGTTGATCAGAGCGTCGTACCGATCGAGTTGAGCTGTAGTCAACCTTCGGAGTTTGCGAAGTGGTAGATACTGCTGGTCTACTTGGTGTAGGCTTAGCGAAGAAACTTGCCACACTTTTCGCGGGCGTCTGTGTATTTGATATGGGTTGACTTGTTATTTGAGAGCCATTGCTTTGCTCGACGAGTATCTCACAGCCAGAGTCAAGATGTGCATTAATATTCTTTTCAGCCACAGGTTTTTCGCATATTGGACAAGCAATAGAAGCCATTATTCTCGCTCAGGTTTGCAGGTGTGGTGTTGTGTCAAGCCATGCAACACGGTGAACACTACATCAAGTGCATCACACCTCGAAAGTTTTTTCTAAGAGAGAGATGTTTCCTCAAACGCGTCTGAAACAGCACGCGAAGATAACGCGAGTTGGGAAACCTAAAGTGGCAAAACTTGATTCAGTGGTCTCAGTCTCGCTCTGTGGTCTGAGGCGTAGTTTATGAGTGCCTCATGCATCGAGATTGCAGTTGAAATGTGCTGGGTTTAAATATGGTGCGAAAATGGTGAGGTACAGTGTTCACAACTGCAACAAGAACAGGATCAATGTAAGTTTGTAGGCAAGGCTCGATTCATCTATCGAGTCTACTATGTACAACGCCGTGATCTATATGCAATATTCTATCTATCATCTGCCTCCATGGTGTATCAAATGCTCGTGTGAATGCTTCAATACTGTTCCACCAAAAAAATGCCAATTAATAAAACCAAATACCAATGCCGCTCCTACCATGCTGATTCACTTTTCCCTTTCCATCATAAAGCAAACGGTTGAATTTCCATTCCAGCAAATAAAAGTAAATGACAATGAATCGAAGTGAAGATTAGAGCGGCGAATGTTTGCCAAGAGATCGTGAAGTGCTTGTACAAGAGAATGTAAAGAGTTGGTCATCAAAGTCATCAGTATGTTGCTGAGTTGTTGTTGAGAGTAGGAAAATGTGTCCTATCAGACGCGCTTAGTAGGCGGTCATAAAGACACCGAGAGGGCAAGGGTTCCAGTCGTTGAACCAGGTGAGGTCGAGACCAGAGGCGGAGGAGAACTCGAATGACTGAGCGGTACCAGCGGCACAAGGTCCGGAGGCGATGACAGTCTTGGTACCGACAGCAATGGGGAAGGTACCGACGTTCTTGGAAGCGCCCATGTTGGAGTAGGTGGTCTGCTGGGTGGCGACGGTGTTGAGCTGGGAAACGGCAAAAGAACCAGTAGACTTGTAGGTGTAGTCAGTGGTCTCGAGGAGATCCTTCTCGGGGATGGTGAAGATGAGGTCGCAAGTCTTGCCAGCCCATGCAGAGTCAACGTCGATGTTGAAGATGGTGCTGTTGACGCTGTTGACGTAGGCGAAGTACTGAGTACCGTAGGCTGTATCGGGCGATGCAGAGTTGACAGGAACGATGAGGTGGGGGTAGGCTACGGAAATGATCAGAAAAGGGTATTATCGCAGAACAGGCGAAAACTTACTGTAAGTTCCTGAGAGGTTTTCAGGGCAGACGTTTGAGGGAGTAGGGGCAGCGGAGCTGGTGGTAGGAGCAGCGCTGGAGGTGGTAGGAGCAACTACAGTGGTCGAGCTGGTGGTAGGCGCAGGAGGAGTGACAACGGCGGTGGTGCTCTGGATAACAGTGGTAGGAACAGAGACGGTCTGCTGAACGGTCTGAGATTGAGTGAGAGTGGTGGGGACGACCTGGGTGGAAACGGCGTTGGAGACAGAGACAACGGTGGTGGGAACAGAGACGGTCTGCTGGACGGTAGTTCCAGACTGAGTAAGAGTGGTAGGGACGACCTGAGTAGAAACGGCGTTGGAGACGGAGACAACGGTGGTGGGAACGACCTGAGTAGAAACCTGGACCTGAGTCTGAGTACCGCAGCTCTGGACAGAGGTGACGGTAACAGTCTGAGCAGCTGGGGCAGGAGCAGTAACGGTGACAGTCTGAGCAGCTGGTGCAGGTGCGGTGACCGTAATAGTCTGAGCAGCGGCAGGGGCAGGGCAGCTAGGTTGGACAGTGACAGTCTGAGCAGCTGGTGCAGGTGCGGTGATTGTGACAGTCTGAGCTGCAGCAGGGGCAGGGCAAGTAGCTTGAGCAGTAACGGTGGTGACTGAGCCAGCGCCAGGAATGGTCAAGGTGGAAACCTGAGCAGCGGGAGCAGGAGCAGTGACGGTAGAGATTTGAGCGGGAGCAGAGACGGTGACAGTTGAGCCAGGCATGGTCACCGTAGGACCAGCGATAGTGGTGGGTGCGACGACAGTGGAGACCTTGGGTGCGCAGGATCCGTTGGAGGTGGTGAGCTTGATCTGTTGGCATTGAGTGGCGAGGCCAGTGTCGGCAGTGTAGATGTTGTAGACACCCTGGTCGTTGACGAGGCACTCGTACCAGATTGAGCTACCGTTGTGAGAGATGACACCAGTAGAGTCGATGGTGATACCACCGCTGGGAACCTTGCCCTCGTCACATTGGTATTGCTGGGGAGCACCAATTTCAACACATCCACGACCGGACTGGTCAACGATGGTGCCAGCGGCTTGGTTGTAGCAGCTGAAGATGTGTTAGTTTGTGGGGTTTTCAGATTTTGTACCCAAGGAGAGAGACTTACAAGGTGGTGTTGCTGTACCCAGGTCCAACACGGATCTGACCGTCGTAAAGCTCGCCGAGAGAACCAGCAGAACCAGTGAAACCGGCTTGAGCACCAGAGATGTTAATGCCGAAGCAGCAGTCAGAAGCAGCAGCTTGACGCTTGATGACAGCGGCCGAAGCAGCGGCAGCGAAGATGAGAGTGGTCTTCATCGTTGATATTGTGATGTGGAGATTGAGGAAGAAGAAGGAGAAAGAGTAGGTAAAGTGAAAGTGCTAGAAGACTAGTAGCGAAAGATAAAGCGAAAGCTGTTGTTGTTGGTGAAAGTGGGATGAATAGTAGGAGAGAAGGGGATATAAGCTGGAGGGGCAGAGTCTTCATATAGTCCGACTGAGGCTCGATAGAGTAGGTGGGGTTCAGCATGGGAGGGAAAGGGCTGGTCGAGTTTAGTCAGGACTCAGCACGCTTGGGAGGACGTCGGCCAAGGCGTCTCTCCATGCTGAGATGGCTGAGCAGCAAGCAAGCTCCACAGCATGGCTTACTTACGAGGAGCTAAACTTAGAGAGAGGCCTTGACTGTGGATAGCAGCTGCTCGAATTGGAAGCAAAAGATAGATTGTTAGTCATGAGGTTGGGACAAATTTTTAGCAACGTGTGTGCGTGCACATCTTTGCCCTCTTCTCACGGCATCGGCGGGATATTCTTAGCCTGGCCCATCGTGCATTATTCTCGTCCAGTCCCAAAAGCAGACCATGCGAGCGACGAGGATAGCAGTGGAGTCGACCTCAACGTGGCCACGATGCTTTCTCCATTCTTTTTCTTTCTTCCACCCTATGAAAAGACTGAAGTGCAGGCCGAAAAAAGAAGACGCGATTCATCGAGGTCGGGCCGTCATCGCGTACCTGTCTATCGTCACGTTATATTTTTAGATTTTCAGACGATCTTTACTCGGCACTTGGACCACCTTCTTTGATCGTGTGAGCATTTTTAGTTTACGCTCGTTCTGCTAGGTTTAGAACGAGCTGATTTTAGTGCTCTTTGTCACCAATTACGATATGACGTCTGATTGAGGATAAGACGTGGCCAAGCTTGGTCGACTGTGCAACGCAAGAAGATACTGCGGAACAGAGAGTTTCGGGGAGCAGACCCTCGACCCCTTGGTGCCTGTTGACCTCCCGCTCGAATGCAGGTACAATACAGGTCCAAGTGTCTGGGCCTTTTCTGCTCACAAAATCCCAATAACACACTCCCTTTTCCACTCGCACTCTATGGAAACCCGCTCCCCGATCACACAGACTTGAGACAGATGTGGCTTGCTTCGCGCGTGCACCTGCCTGTTCCGGCTACGAGTGAGCATGACGTGTCCCTGTGTCCCTAGTGTCCTTACGAATTCTCCTTGATTCTTGGCTGAAACAGCGGCCTTGAAACCTCAACGTTCCACAACTACCATCGACCATCGTCGTTCATAATTCTTACGCTTTTGTTCGAGGTCGATCAGTCAGAAATAAAGCAGTTGTCAAGGCGAAGAGTAGATCGGATGCACAACCGTCGCTTGGCCAACAAAACTCTGGAGTTCTCGGATTAGCTTCCAAGGACTTCGGATCAGGCGGCCTTGTGCATAAAAAAAGACTTTCTTTGCGTTAGGATAAGAGCGGAAAAAGCACCAAGCACTCAACAGTGATCAACACCCGCCAGATCGTCAGGCTGCCATTGTCCAATACATTTCTATACGGGATGTGTTTCAGGATCAGGGAGCTTCCCGTACCTTGCATCACAGTGAACCGTACTAGGCACTTTGAGGATCAGGGTTTGCCACAACCTTGACACTTATTCGACACCTCGAAGCTCACTTTCTCACCTTGCTGGTGACAAAATCAGTGTAAGCCTACCGCCACTTCATCATAGCACCACTGAGCTCGTGCGATCAACCGCCGAGCGAGTACTAAGAATACTAAGAATATCGTATGACGTTGCACATCTACAACAACGTTGATGAGACGGAAGAACCCATGCCGTGTGATACGAGCTTCATATGGGGTCGGAATTGCTTCCAAAATCAGCTCCCTTCCTCAGCAGTTCATGTACTCTTTGATGTGACTAATATCATCTGTGACGATCGCTGAAGGAGCAATCCGTCAGAGACATGACACACCTATTGTCGCTGCAATATCAACGGATATTCTGTTTCTATGGCGAACAGAAATCAGCGAGGTTGCTGCACATTATTGTCTTGCTACATCATCACTCTGGCAGGCTCGCAATAGGTGAATCATCTTGTTGCTCCCACAGCTTATGTGAGCCTCCCGAATGACCTCTAAGCAAGCATCACAAGAGAGTCGGCCTGAGAGTAAGCTATTTGATTTATGCTCTTGTCTTCTCGTCTAAATACATATTATACTCACTCAAGACTTACAACCCTTCTCTTGCTTATCTACTCCTCACGCTTAGTGACCTTTACTGTGCAACTATGCGCCTTCTTTTCTTCATCTTCACCTCTTCTGCTTCTTTCCTGGCTAAACTGCTTGCTAATTATCCCTTCTCTAATATGCATCGAGGGACTCGGCTAGATAGGATATACCAACCTCGAACTTAGAGACCTCACAATTTCTCCTCGCTCTTTGTTGAGTAAACATAATTCACACGGCTTACCACGTCTTTTCCACCTTCTTGTACCTAGCTCTCTCAGCCCTTAATCTGCCACACCACAAGCAACCATCTTGCATCCTTCTTTACAACAGTACCTCGATCGTTCTGCTGCCACAGTACTGCATATTAAGGAGGTATTGGCTCTTCCACGCCGCCTGCTTAGTCTTGCACGCGTGGCACTTGCAAGGAACACTCATCACTTTCGTGTGCTTTTGGCAGCCGACAGAATGCCTCAACAAGCAAGAGTCAATATAGTTTGAGGCGTATTTGTTTCACCATACGATGGAGACTTTGGCTTTCAACAAGGACTGACTGATTCACTCGAGGGGTCTCCTATACCTTCAACACGACGGCACCATCCACAGTAAGCACAAGTATTATATCGGATCAAAAGGCTAGGTTTTATATGAACGCATAGGAGTGCGTTCCTGTCACACAGTCACAGCATATCGGAGCACAAGATGTTAGGTATTGGCAGTAATAACCCTAGGAGCACAAGCGTGAAGTGAAGCTGAAGGCGAAGGCAATTTCTATTCAGCCATTTAGTTCTACCCTGCGCGCCAAGCAGCCTAAGCTCGAACGTATCCTCTCCACATCTACAAAGTAATCATCTTTGAGGCGATAGATAGCTCTATCATACCGTCTTTCCTTCAGCACACACACACACGCACATCTCACCATGCGCCCCTCGACACTACTCCTCGCCCTCCCAGCGCTGGCTACGGCACAACAAATTCCCTTCCTCAACACATTCCAGCCATACGTTGATAAGGTCATTGCTTTTGGATCAAGCTTGACAGGACAATCTGCAACTGGTGGTTCGAAGACAACACCGCATCCTGCTGTTACTGAATTGAAGATCGCCAACTGGGAGGACACCTTGCGCAACAGAGGCAAACATGGACCTGGGAGTGTGGACAACTGGATGATTTATGTGACTGGAAACACGACCTGCGCGGGTGAATGCGCCAGGCCTGATGCCGCTTTCGATGTAAGATTCGAAGACTAGGCACAAACTCACGGCATCTGCATGCTAACACGTCTATAGGAAGCTGTGACTCTTTTCGCCGACTCTCCTGAAGGTCCCAACCTTGCCCTCCTCGACTGCGATCGCCAAACTGCACTCTGTGGTGCGTGGGGTGCCTACGCTTCATGCATTTGGTATTTCCGCGTGCCCAAGCCCCTTCCCAACCAATCCCAGGGCCCTTCCGCGATGACCATCCACCCTCTCAACTACACTACTGTGACCACTAGTGACATCACCAAGATTCACACACAGAAGCTCTACGAGAAGGAGACAGCATACGAGGGCTGGATGCATCCTCTTGATGGTATCTTGGCGCAGAGCGGAATGATGATGCCAGTGGCTTATGCGTTAATGTTCATGAGCAAGGTTCCTGCGCCCATCTTCATGCTTGGTTTGAGTTTCTTCAGCAGATATTTCGTGTAAGTAGTCTGAGTAAGGCGGTTGTAATGTCGGAACATGCTGACGTCTACCATAGCAACAGAAGGATGCCTGGCGGTGCTAATGCAAGTGGCGCTCCTCCTGCCGCTGCTGTCCCTGCTTCTGCTGCAAGAGCAAAGAAGAACAAGTAGACGTTGCTCTGTATAAGAGCTACGCCGTATGGACGTAGAAAGCGATTGTCACGAACGGATTGCATGGGTAGGTCGATCTGGGCTTGTAATGAGACGGGATAAGGAAAACAACAAGGAGTGGAAATCTGAATCTGGGTTATTTTGCTTTACTATATAGAATCTGGGTCAAGTGCAGGATAATACGCACAAGATGCATTATGCGAACGAATGATAGTACATTTCAATCACCTTTCGTGCCACTGTTGCTGCTGTGACTTTGCCGCTGTTTCCAAAAATTCAGGGGCAGGGTCCCAACTTCCTTGTCTTCACTCTTCATTTCGCGTCTCCTTTGCGCGTCGCCGTTCACATTCGTGTAATTCTTCATACTGTACACATCTTTGAACAGGTAGAGGTACCTTGACACCAGCAAAAGCTTATGATAAATACTGCGACGTGTTTGCATAAAGCACACAAGAAAGAAAGAAGTTTTTGCAGTGACCCGTGATGGCGCCAAAAGAGCCCAAACAAACACCTTTCGCATTTGACAAAGATGAAAAAGTTCTCTGTTTTCATGGACCATATCTCTACGAAGCAAAGATTTTGAATCTGGAGCAAGCTGATCCGAAGGATAAGAAGAGTGCATGGAAGTATTTGGTGCATTATAAGGGATGGAAGAATACGTGAGTTTTTACTGTTTCCTATTTCGCTGGCGGTAAAGGTGTGGCAAAACTGTAGATGTCTTTAGTTTTGGCAGGAGCGTCCTGGCAGGGTGAGTGTGGAGAACTGGGATAACTGCACGATCCCAGGGACGTTGCCCGGCATCGACAGTATATGAGACACACTCACGATCACGCATTCTCACGAACCAAGCATAACATACACATCATACTTACATTATACATTCTTACTAACAATGCCGCGCTTCAGCTGGGATGACTGGGTGCCCGAAGACCGACTCCGCAAATTAAACGACGAAAACAAACTACTCGCAGCAGACCTACTCAAAGACCTACGAGAAAGTCAACGTCAAGAACGTGCCGCCAAAGCCAAACCGACCATTTCACTGAAAAAGGACAAGACGTCAGGCAGAGTCACGAGTGACCTTGGAAGTGTGCGTGCAAGTGAAGATCGAAGTTCTGCTGGTGCTCAAGCAGCTCCGAGAGGTGTGAAGAGGGCAAGGGATTGGGAGACGATTGAGAAGGTAATCTGATACATATCTCCCTCCATCTTCTAGTCGCACAAGTTTCAAAAGCTATAGTGTTGAAACGTACTAACGCATGCAGCAGGAAGAAACATTCCTCCACCGTCCCTCAATCCGCATCCCACTACCAGATCACCTCAAAGGCCTCCTCGTCGACGACTGGGAAAACGTCACAAAATCGCTCCAACTGATCCCACTTCCTCACCCACATCCAATAACATCCCTCCTCGCCGCCTACGCCGCCCACGAAGCTCCCCGGCGCCGCCCAGGATCAGCAGACGCCGACATCCTCGAAGAAGTCCTCCAAGGCGTGCGCGAATATTTCGACAAGTCATTAGGCAGGATTCTGCTGTACCGCTTCGAGCGCCAACAATGGCTCGAAGTGCGCGAGAAGATGATGGTCGAGCCAGCGTCTACATCTGCCACCAAACCGAGCAGCACCAAAGAAGACGAATCAATGGCCGATGACAACGACGATGAAGACGATGAAGACGATGTCAAGAAGTTTGCGGGTAAAACTCCTTCTGATGTCTATGGTGCAGAGCATTTGTGCAGACTCTTTGTGAGTATGCCGGAGTTGGTGGCGCAGACGAATATGGATGCGCAGAGTGTGGCGAGATTGAGGGAGGAGTTGGTCAAGTTGACGAATTGGTTGGGGAAGGAGAGTGCGAGGTGGTTTGTCAAGGCGTATGTGGATCCGGGGGTGGAGTATGTTGAGAAGAGTAAGGGTACTGGGTAGGGGTTGGTGAACGATGGGGAGGATGGAAGGAGGTGGGGTGAGCAAGTTGGGTTGCTGCGAATGGCGGACGAGGTGCTATGAGACGTTGGCTCATTGTGGCTTTGGAGGTGAATGGCGGTCGAGTCTAATATAAAGAGGCTATGAACGGGTGATATCTCAGCAACAGAAATTGCCAAAACATCTCGATTCTGTTCCCAAACCATTTTTAAATTAGCAAGTCAATCCATGAAACCACTCTTCCTACGGCAGCTCCGAGCTTCAAGTTCATTCATCTTCATGCCTCGAAGACTGTATCAGCTGGTATGAAAAGCATAACCAATTCGCTTTTCCTGCAAGTGACTGACTCAACTGCCGGCGCCAGCTCTGCTCCTGCCACGAGCATTAAGAGGTTCCGCCATCGTATTTAAGCAACCCGCAATCTTCCCCAATCGGTCAATCGTCCAGGCCGGCCACTTGGAAATGTAGCCCCAGATACAGATGCAAATCAGTTGGACGAGATAGCAAATCAATTCGACGAAAGGATAGATTGTCTGACGGATTGAAGCTTGGAATGGAGGCTGGTGCTCTATAGTCATGTCGTTGATCGGGGTGGCTGCGATTTCCTTGACAGTTGGGGAATATGCAGGAGGTGGCACGGTGATGGCGGCTGCTTTTTCGATGTCGGACGCCATCACGGTGTTAGAGTCTGTGTCATAGCAGAATGGTTTATCTGGATGATCAGGAAGTGCCATGATGATCTTGATTCGTGAGGTTTGTGGGCTTTTCGTAAGATTAAGGGTAAGAAGAAAGGAAAAGCAGAGAAAATGTAGGGCTGGAAAAAGCATAAAGAGTATACATGTTACACGGACTTCGTTTCGTTTCGTTCCGTTTCAGACTTGACAAATATGGGGCTGTAGGAAGGCAAAGGCCTGAGATTTACAGCAAGCATGCACAGATGGCAGAAGGAGTTCTTGAACAATAGAACGTATGCATTATGTAGGAGTAGAATATCTTGAATGTATTCCTGCCTGACGGAATTGAATATTGATTACATCTTCTGCAGGCACAATCTCGCCAGTAGAGGCGGAGATAATAATCAATATTTGGAGTAGCAGTTATAGGTAGTGTACGCAACCGAGATTAAATAGTTGCCTGCACAGACTTGCTGCTTCCTCCGGGAAGCATCAATCGAAGGCTGTCAGCTGATCTTTGAGCATGAAAATTTTGAGAGCGACGACAGCAAGGTTTCTTGTCATACATTCAAGGATGTGCACTACGCTCATGGTAATCCTCGGAAGGTCCTGATGAGGTCGCCTCATGCCCACGATCTATAGGCCCAAGAGATACCCTGCATGCAAAACGAAAGCTATGGAGAACTGTTGTCAGTCAGCATGGAACAACTCAAAAAACTGGTTTTGACAGCGACGACAGCAAGGTTTCTTGTCATACATCCAAGGAAGTGCATTACGCTCATGGTAATCCTCAAAAGGTTCTAGAGGTCGCGTGGAAACTGCGAATAGTAGGAAGATTTAATCATAGAAAAGGGCTGGGGTGTAAAGAAAAAAAGATCATGCTTACCGAATTTGGCGGGCAGTAGCAGTACGATGCCAGCGGTCACAAGGGTAGCTAGTCCTGCAGGCAGGACTAGCCTGGAAGCATCCAAACGATTCCGGTAAATCCAAAGGATCGCGTGAACAATTTTCCAATGTCATGGCTGGCAGCATTCTGATATGATCTTGTAAATGAGCAGAGAGGCAAGGCTTGAAGCACACTGAAACTTTAAAAGACTGTTAGCAGAAGTCCTTGTCAGCAGATATGCGAGAAAAAAAGTTTCTTTTGGCAGCTGTAGTCAGGCGAAATTACTGGCTAGTAGCAGGTCGCCAGCGACGGCAACCCGAGATAAATCGTCATGAACGATTCGGATGGGGTAAGAAGACACTTTGAGTGTTGATATATCATCAAACAGCTGGAGGGGATGGTGTAGGAGGAAAAGATGACATCGAACTTACGATCACGCGGTCTACAGAGTAGAATCTCGCCGGCACTCAGAAGGCAGTGTCTTTCAGCCCGCGGTCAATACCAGACCACCGCTGGCCCTTGGTACCATAGCCATATCGCGAACGGGAGGCAGATGGAGAATTGGTGAGTTCTTGTTGTTTGGTGAAGAGGTTGTGCAGGAAAAAAAAAACAAAGAGGTTACTCAACTAGACCCTGGATTTCCCTCAGCCCAAACAGGGTTAGCGCTTCTTGGGCGTTCAACCAGTGTTCAGCATCAAGCATCAAGCATCAGCAGCTCATCTCTGCCTCGAACGCCATTAATCCTCGCCGTCGCCTTCAACCTGCCGCTGCACTTGCTCTCGTTGCCACTTGTGTGCTGTGATACACGTTGACCACCAGCTAACGTGCACAGAATTTGCACAGAATCACCTCCAGAGCATCTCGTTCTGCTTCGTGCGCGAGATTGCACCCTCGAACTCAAACGACTCGAGCGCGACTCTTCCCCACCTTCACAACGTCTACCAAGTGGTCTTACGATATGTCTCGATGAAGATTGAAGATACTGAAGCTTCGCTCTGGAGTAGCGAGCACCTCGAGACCATCGAGCCTCGTTGCTGAAGCTGTCCTTTTCCGCACACACTCTGGATATAAACTGGTTCAAGCCAACAACTCTTCGCAAGAGCTATTTCAGCGTTGATATTTCAAGATCTCCAAGACATCTGGCGCACATACAGTTTCATCCTCACTTACCTACAACCTGGCTCTTCTCTCTTGCATCTACTGGCCCTGTCGCTCTCTTTAGTACACATACTACCCTCGAAACGAATGTCATATAGGTTCGCGCTCTGCTAACATCTGGGTTTCGCACATTCAAACGCGGTCTTCCTACTTCGATGCAACAATCTTTTCACCCTGGACCTGGCCACCCTGGGTTACCGCATGGCCAGCCAATGGGTATGCCCGGTGTACCTCATGCGCCTGGTCAGATGATGCCACACATGCAGATGCCATTGGGAGGACCGAGTAATGCACACATGGGACAAGGTGGGCCGATGATGGTTAATATGCATCCTGGTGCAGCATTACAAGGCCCTGGTGGTAATGCTGCGCACGCTCTGTCACATCTCCAGCCGCAGGCGCCCATGTTCCGCCCACCTCAGATGGGTGTTCCAGGGATGCCACAGAACCCAATGGCAGGCCAGGCCTCCCTGCTCGCCCGAAATCGCGTCATGATGGGAGGTCAGCAACCACACAACAACATGATGATGAACATGCAGAATATGCAAAATATGCAACAAAATGGAATGACACCTGCAGTAATGGCGCAATATCAACAACGACTGCAACAGCAGCAACAGCAGCAAAATGGTTTGCCCAACGGATTACAATTCAACCCAAACATCAATCCAAACCTAGCAGACATGCATCGTACAATGCAGGCACGTATGGGTCAGCAGCAACAGCAAAACCTTATGCACAACATTGCGATGCAGCATGCCGCCTCACAACAAAACCCTGGATCACAAAATCATGCTCCGCAAATGCGACCGCAGTCGTCAATGCAAGGCATTCGTCCAGCAGGTATGCCAGACGGGCCACAAATACCACAGCAGGTCCCATTAGCGCAACCTCCCAACCAACAGATGCAGCATCCAGGCACACCACAGCAAGCCCAAAGAGTCCACGCACAAGCTGGTCAGCAAGCCCCACCTACTCAACCACATCAGACTCCAATACAAGCACCTACACCTGCACCCAATAGACAAGCCACTGCGACGCCACAGCGCTCGGCACAGCAGAACGTACAGACACAACAACAGAACATGCAGCAGAATTCTCAACAGAATATACAACCACAACAAGCCATGGCTGCGTCACAAGCAGGTCAGAAGCAAGCAGCTCAGCAACAAGAGCAACAACAACAACAGGCAACTCCGACACAGCAGCAACAGAATAGCCAACAACAGGCAGCGGCTGCATCGGCAGCAGCGACCGCACAAGGAATCCAGAACCAGCAGCAACTTATGCAACAGGCACAACAACATCCAGCAGCACAGCAACAACAAAACGCTATGCAGCAAGAAAAGATACGCCAAGGTCAAGTTATGATGCAGCAACAAAGAATGGCGGCAGTCATGTCTCAAAGTGCGGTATCAAGATTAGCACACTTTACTGATCGACTGGGCATGTTCTCCACCGTACCAAGACAAGATTTGAAGGATGTGTATCGGTTTTGGCAACACCTCGTGCAGGAATTCTTTGCTGAAGAAGGGGTATTCAGACTAACATTGATCGACAAACATTCTGGTCAAGGAGAGTCAAGAATATTCGAGATATCGACGGCACTGCTAGCAAGATTTTTCCTAGAACAAAACAAGGCTGGCGTGGAAAGAATACTGATTGGCGTGAATGGTGCGATGGAGAATAAGTTGGCCAACAACAGCCACTTCCTGAACAGCAAGAGATCGACCTTCACCTTCATCTACCGAGGCGGAGTTCAAGTAGGTGCTGTTAGCCAAGTTTTCAAAGCCATAATGCTCATTGTTCTTCTAGGTTGTCTGGACAGGTGTGCTGAAGGCCATGGTTAGTCCTGAGAACAAGTTCACGTTATTCGACTTTTCTCCTGAAGCTGCTCACGAAGAATATTTATCGAGGTCAATGGTCGAAAAGCTTCTTTCTCCAGGGTCACCAGTCGCGATGAAGACGTCGCCGAGTATTACAAAAGGCAAAGCAAAGCAGCAAAAGAATCAGCAACCTACGCTTGCCAATCTACCTGATTCGCTTGTGGGAGGTCTCGGAGTTGCTGGGACAGTCCAACAGTTTCTGGAGGTGAGCTCAAATAATTGACTTTTTGAGTGATGTAGCTAACGTCAAGTCAGATGGCACAAACGATGAGTTTCTTCCGCGAAATCATCGACGGGTCTATCCAGAACGTCGACCTCAAGCCCAAAGCCGTGCTCGACAGGATCAATGAAAGGACCAACGAGCAGCTTATGAACCCGAAACCTCAGCAACAGTTTCAGATGAATCAGCAAATGGGTCAAGGACCTCAAGGTCCTATGATGCGAGCACCTGCGGTTAATGGCCTGAACAACAATCAACCCCAGTTCACCAGCTCTCCAGCGCACATGAGCTTGAACCTGCCCGCAGGGCGAACAATGAACACCAACTCACCACATATGGTGCACGAAAACAGCAACCAGGGCTCCATGCCACCGCCTGGTGCTGTACCAATGACTGCTCAAAGATCTACTCAGGGAAACACCAGCAGCACGGCCGCAAGCGTCAACGCCAGCCCAAATGCTTCCGGCAAGCGACGTAGAGCCAGTACCGTCAACAAAGGTGGCGACAATCACGATGGAGGTGATGGCGAAGTGCAGCCAAAGGTCAAGCCTAGTCCGAAGGCTGCTAATAAGAGGCAGAAAGGTGGTGGCGCCTAAGCCTGACGATGGAGCGCTCCACCCATCTCGAGTTCTCCTTCCAACGAATGCACATTTCGGAGTTGATTCTTTCAGTTTTCTCGTCTTTTCTTTGCTTTCTGGGTATACCTCTGCGCGCGGCGTTTGTATCATAAAGGCCCGGCGGTAGATGATAGGATACGTGGAAATAGCCACCTGGCGACCAAACAGTGATCTGAAGATTTCAAGTTTCTTTTGTATAATAGATTTACGGCTGCACATTAACATTCCGCGGATGGACGAGGATGGATATCAAAGCGCGATTTGTTGACGACACATATTGGGAGCGGGAGTTCAGGGAGAAGCGCAGGCACGAGACGCCTTTATGAGGAGGCCTTTCAGGTAGCTAGACAGTATCTTGATCCTGCTCTTCAACGAATGATGAAGTCTCTTGTACCAGTCCATTACTTTTGCCAATCGCCCCCTTTTAATTCTGATTAGCAATCTTCGTTGTGATTGGTCGGCATTCACCTGCACTTTGCCGTCATCGTATACAACAGCAAAGCCACTTTTGTATTGTTGTTAAGCCCAAACCCACCAACACTCTCGCAGCACATACCGCTTCGCCAACCTATACCCTCCATCTACACCTTCACTGCAGCCCTTCCGTCATCCACCTTCATCCACCTCTAATGGCTCTCTCCAGAGTCTCTGCCGCCACCCTCTCTTCCCTCCGGCCTGTCATCTACTCCAGTTCCGCCTCTTCTCGCCTATGCACAAGCTGCTTGTCCCAGACATACCTTCGTCGCCTTCCACAATTGATAACAAGACGTACGCAAGCCACCGCAACAGCTCACAGAGTCCAAGACATCCCTTCGCAACCACCGCCACCCCGCAATGCCGGAATACCAGAAACATCGATCGCAGGCGGGCAACCGCAAATAGACAACACGACAGATGCATCGCATAGCCAGCTACCACATACGTCCACCACACGGACCTCAGAAATGAGCATGACAGAAGGCGAAGCACAACATACAGCACTAAAACCCGCTTCCACAACATCCACCACTAGCCCCAGCACACGACCCCAACGACCGTCCCGCCTACGCGCACGAAAAGCAGCAATGACACTGACACCCGGCGCGGTATCGCAACTCCGTGCTCTCCTCGCCCAGCCCGAGCCCAAGCTTATCCGCGTAGGTGTCAAGAACCGAGGTTGCTCAGGCTTAGCATACCACCTGGAATATGTCGAGAAGCCGGGCACGTTTGATGAGAGCGTTGAGCAGGATGGGGTCAAGGTGTTGATTGACAGCAAGGCGCTGTTTAGCATTATTGGGAGTGAGATGGATTGGGCGGAGGATAAGTTGAGTCAGCGGTTTGTGTTTAGGAATCCGAATATTAGTAAGTTTGTGCTGCTTTGGTTGAGCGAAGATGAGTGGATTGTGGAAGGATGCGAGGCTGACGATATCATTACTTTAGCGGAACAATGTGGTTGTGGTGAATCGTTCTCGATTGGCTAGATGGAACAGGTGTTGTGGACTTGCAAAACTTCAGAAACTCGGACCAAAGGCATGAGAGCCCAAAAACCGAGTATTCTATCTATATAAGGGCATGTACACGTCCTGCATTCGAGGTACACCAAATCTAGAAGACGCCCGGCACGAAGTCGATCACAGTGATACCCTCCACAACACCCGAGGTTGTCACATATTTGACAAAGTCGAGATGTGCTGGATCCTTGTTGAGGTAGTAATCTCGGTCCTCTTCATTCTCGAACTCCACCACGAAGCCGTGAGTAAGACCTTGCTGTAAGAGGGTCAGTCAAGCGACTGCAAGAAGACGAAAGTGACCTCTGGTGCCGGGAGGAGGATGGGACAAGGCGGTTTTCGGAGAAGGACAGTGCTCTGCATAACACATGTGGACATAGCACGAGCCTCGTGGAAGGAGTATGAGCAGAGAGTACTCACGTCATGGCCTTCCGGGCTGTTATTTTTACCTCCACTTCCTTTCACAATGTACAGCTCGTCCGTCTTAGGATGACGGCATTTGTCTTTCAGACCTACCATACGTTGGCATGCCTGGCGAAGGGAGATGTTAGTATAGCATTGTCAAGCATGCAACGATCAGAAGTGGATGACAGTAGCAGTAGGCCACGGAGATAGCTAGACAAGCAGGATTAGGATGCAAGTAACTATACGTACATCTTCGACCTTTGCGATCTCGACCTTTGAGGAGAACTTGAAGAGAACGATGTGCGTGATTGTCATGGTGGTTGTTGCGTCTGTAAGGCTGGTCTAATGACGAGAAGAGGTAGGGAGGAGTGGATGCTGTATTTGTACTGGTATCGATGGATTTGTAAGACAGATGCCCGACATTTAGGCTAAGACATTCTGAAACGTATGGCGACGTTTGCGGGGGATATCTGAAACTCCTTGAACATGTAGCAATGTGATTCTTCAATAGCTGTACTATACTCTCAGATCCACCAAATGTAAACACAGTGGCCAAGCAGATACATTCCCGGCTACACTACCATGTCTTCGACAGGACAGCCTCTAATTGTTCGCTTCGCCAGCGACAGCATTCCCGACCTCGCCATCTTCATCTCACCTTCTCACCCCAATACCATCTCTCCCACACTTTCCACGCAACTCACATCCTCACACACCGTCCTCGCCCTCTCTCCTCAGATCCGCGCTCACCTACCTTTCGCGCTCCAGCGCCGTCGTCTACGCCTTATCGTAGCTGGACGCATACTCAATGTTTCAGAACGTATAGATCAAGCCCTACGACTGAAGGGCAAGGAGAAACAAAGCACACCGGCAGGAGACAAGAAGAAAGAGGCCATCTACATCCACTGCGTGATAAGTTCCGAAGACGTCGAGAATGGCGACAAAGCACTCGAGCAAGAGTGCGCAGCCGCTGCCGCCATCTATCATGAGCCCGATCCATTCGCTATCTCAGACTTGGAGACACCATCCTCGACGCCACAACTCGGCACCACTCGCCCTGCATCCCCTGCAGAAAACAACACAAATGTAGTACCGCAACTAGAGCACCAAGAATCCGCCCAACCACAAGGCTTCTCCCGCCTCCTCTCCACCGGCTTCACGCCGCAAGACGTCGCGACCCTTCGCGCCCAATTCCGCGCAATGACCGCAACGCGCTACACCTCCGATACCATGCCCGACGCCACCGCGCTGCTACGCATGGAGGAACGATGGCTCAATAGCACCGAGTCTGGTTTACCTGCCACTACAACAGGAGAAGGAGGGGCCGGTGGAGTGGCTGCGGATGAAGAAGATAGTCCGAGTGCGGCGTTGAATGATATGTTGGTGGGGATTATGGCGGGGTTTTTTTGGCCGGTCGGTGCGATGGTGTGGGGGTTGAGGGAGGAAGGGGTGTGGAGTAGACGGAGGGGATGGGCTGTGTTGGGGGGTGTTGGGGTGAATGTTGCGTTTGGTGTTATCAGGCTTTTGGGGTGAGAGTTTGTGGAGGATGTTGGTAAGTTTGGATTTGCGAGATTCAGCTTTTGTTATGATCTGGATCTGGAATCTGTATCAGACGAGTATACGAGAGGATTGTTCCGAGTTCGACTACCAAGTCGAACATATGAGAGAGCAACAGTCACTTAGGTGAGGACAGCAGGAGCGACAAGTGACATCCCAAAGACACAAGTGCATAGGCATTTGGACCTGGCAAATTTCTTGTCGTCACGCTCGCTGACACGTCGTGTGAAACAAGAAGGATCAACAAACACTTTTCACCTCGATCCACATGTCTGGTTTTCAAGCCGTCTTTCGTTACACAACTCACCAACAGTATTCACACCACCCTTGTTTGATTGCAGGATTGCAGGTAGGCGAGGTTATTGCATCGAAGCGAGCCAAGCTAATAATTGCTCCTTAGGACTATCGTACCGCTATCATGTCCAGATATGCTCCTGTCCTTCCTACCGAATTTGGCTTTCCATTTGCTAGTCAACCACCGAGGATTGCTGGACATGTACATCCTTTTGTCAGCCATGAGGAGACTATATCCTCCATCAAACAATTGTGTAAGTTACATCAAGATGCTGGTTTGAACAAATTGGCTAATGTCTACATCAGCCCAAGCCGCGTCCAATGCCTTCAAGATTATGACTCCCTCTTCTCTTCTTTTGTGCGAGGACGTGCTCACAATCGTCACCGAGTACTACCTCTCCGACGTTCTCACCGCCTTTCTTCACGAGTTTGCTTGCAACCGAAAACACGACACCAAGAGTACATACACGCAAAGGTCAAACACTGCACGAGATGCTACCATGAACTTTGTCATTGCTCTGCCGTCGACATGCGCAATGATATTAAGATGGCTCAAAATGGCGCTGAATCGTTCATGCACGAAACGCAAGGCCTACATGACTTGGTGCAGAAGAGTTAGTCGCAAAAGCATTCTGGGCTACTTTGCACGAACTGGAATCATCAGAAAACTATATCCTGGAAGGATGTTGAGGCGTGAGCTGGACTATGCGGAGGAGGAATGCTTGTGGCAGCTCAAGCGCCAGGTTTTGTGGTACGCCAAGTTGGGGAAGTGAAGGAGATTGAATGTGAAGTATGAACCATCGACGCTCTTTCAGCTCGATCTTTGCTTCAACGCGTTTTTCCTCCATCAACAAGTTCATTTCATCATATAAACTACATCGATACCGCTCTACCTCCTGGTGGTACATAACGCCACACTCACACAAGTCACTTGACCAACCTCTACCTTCTGCTCTGAAGATTTCGACAACGTCCTGGTTCACGATATCGCTTGAATAAAACACTATGGCGCCTTCATCTCTTAGTCTCTGCGACGACGTTCTCCTCCTCATCACCGAACACTACATCGACAGCCTCCTTGACGCGTATCTCGAGGCAAAGCAGTACTTTGCCGCCGATGCAGTGACCGACCTCAGAAACTACATGGAGGTGTTTTCTCACATGTCTCGGTTTCTGTACAACAGCCTTGACGTTCGTTTGTCAATGCAAGAGGAGAAAAATACAATGTATGAACGTGTCCATAGAGATAAAATGAGGAATTCCGAATCCGAGTCATGGAGAAAGGAGTATCGAATGTTGTGCTGTTTGTCGTACGTCAAGTGGCACCTGCGCGACCATACGCTGTCGCGGAGAAAAGTGCTGCTGGAGTGAGATGCAACCCTGGAAGATGCCGTCGACTCAAAAGTGGAAGGATGGGTGTCTGCTGCGTCAATCTGCTTTCTCTGGAACGCACTGTTTTCTTCTTCAACTTACACTTCATAAACTCTTAACATCAACAACCCAAAAAACAACAATGCACGACATACACGACATAATTGATAATCTGCCTACATCCCTTCTGGGATTCACATCTTGGGAAAGTCACAAGCTTGGATATTCACATCAGCACACACCATCATGCATTCACTCACAATATTCACCCTCGACGTCCTGCCCCTCATAACAGACCAATTTATCTCTCACATCATCTCCACTCACTCCTTTGACGACACCTACAGCCTCACCGACGCAGCCCGCGACATGAAAGCTTTCGCCTCCGTATTCCCATACGAGTTACGCCAAATGTACCGACGGCTCAACACTCTTGGCGCGGCCTTGCACCAGAAACGTCTTGAGGCGGATCGACGCGCTTGTGATTTCGTCACGGGAAGGGATCTTGGAGATGAAAAATTTCCGGTTGTGTTGCAGGCGGTGGAGTTGTTTGAGCTGAGGTGTTGCGGATATTTGGAGCCGTTTTTGAGGGATACGGTGATGCAGGGAGGGTGTGGATGGTGCGCTGATCGTGTTTGTGAGAGGGCGAGGCGGTGTAAGAAGAAGAGATGTGACTTGAAGAGGCCGGGGTGGAATGAGGCTGGGATTATGAGACTTTTCTAGGCCATATGTTCGAGTTCAAAATGTGAACTAGACCAGCAAGATATGCCACACTGCAAAATGGCTTCCCAGCTATTCGAGACGACCACTACTTATCGCCACACAATGAGCGAACACAAACAAATTCATTTCATGAGAACGAATCCACTTCTCACACACCTTCCCCTGCCAACCGGCCCAAAGAACAATGCGCGCAAAACTTTTATGCGACCACATCCTGGTCCTCGTTACCAAAACCACCTTCTCAATCGGATGGATGGCAACATCTGCAAAAATTGGTGAAGTTGTTGTGGAAGGTGCACGTCCGCGCTTTTACTGACAGTGGTTGGAAGTGGAAAACGCAAAGGACGGCCGATGTGTAGACTACTGGATTGGCGGTGCTACGGATCGGTGTGCTGTATTCACATAGTATCAGATAGTGTGGCTCGCCGGATTCTAGGTAGAACCAAGCTCAAGGCCAATATCGAAACCTTGTTGCGAAATTGTCTTTCTTGCACTTGCTCAGGCCATTGATCTGAGTCACTTGCGTATATACTACCTCAAAGAAAACGTGAAATTCTCCTGTGAGCAGCATCACTGAGATTTTTCAAGCCAAAAGTCGCAAACGAGCTGACAATCCTGGCAGCCGGACCACCACTCTTTGCGGTGCACATGTACATGATTCATATGAGGTGAAAACTGGTAAACATGCTGCCCCAGAATGCAACAGATGCTTGAGGTTTAATATCATTATCATTAGGGGCTCTCAATGTTTCAGCTCGCAAGTTTCAAAACTTGAAACAATGACCGTTAGTGGTATGCAACGGCTATACCAGAGCTTGGCATCCGCACGTCGAATGATGAACACGCGACCAAGGCTCTCGTAGGACAACACTCCATCACTTGCAAAATGACAGCCCTTCCACCCACGCCCTCACCTACACCACCTCCCACCATCCTCCCCACCGAGATCCTCCTCCTCATAACCCACCACTACCTCACCACAATCATCAGCCCCTCATCCACCTACCCTCCAACCCACCCCTTCCACACCATGTACTGGCAAGATGCCGCCGTCCTCTCCGCCATGAACTTTCTCGCCGTATTCCCACATATGCGCAGCCCTCTCTACGCATTCATAAAACTAGCGCTTCTCCGCATACATCATACGCGCGACCTGCATACAGAATGGTTGGAGGCGTCGAGAAGAACGAATGAGCAGAGTAAGCATGAGAGGTTGTGGAAGGAGTTGTGGGATGTTAGGAGGGGGTTGGCGGGGGAGGAGGAGTGTTTGATGTTTTTGAGGGGGAGGTTGTGGGAGGGGGAGGTTGAGGTGGAGAAGAGCTTGTTGTGTTGGGGGGAGATGGATTTGAGGGAGGGGTTTGTGGGGAGGGGGTTGTTGGCTTGAGTTTGAATGGAATGAAAGAAGAGATGGAATACGTAGGGGTGGTGTGGGTTGAGAAGCTGAGAAAGGACTGCGACATAATATGCAGATACAGCGCCTAAAGGATGACGAAATTTACAAAAGCTGGATCGGAGATTGGCTCTCGCCTTTGTGTCAAGCCTTCAACCTCTTCCTCTTCCCTCATGATCCTTCACAATCTACTCGACATCATCCGTCTTCCTTTCCACAAACAAGTCGACTCACATCTCCAAATCCATCGCGACCTGTTCAGTCACGTCTCAAACATCACCAACGATACAATCATCTTCTTCGGCCTGGTAAGTCGTCTTCTCTTTCAGTCTAAGAACGAGACTAATGCTCCTCATCTCAAAAGTCGACTCTAAACTCAAGCCAGTCACAACATGGCTTCAACAACGACTACACGCTTGCTTCCAGCCGAGATTATGCTAAACATAACCGAGCGATATTTGACGGAACTTGCTGGGTTATATGGTCGCAGAAAGGAGCGAGAGGAAAAACCTGACACACGCTCTCGCATTCAATTCCCGTCCACACATATCTGGGCTTTTGATCTTCTGTTCTCATTTGTCTCGTGTAGGGCAACTCTTTGAAGGCTGCTTGGAGCTTCGAACATCAATAATTGTCCCACACCACTTCGCTTTTGCTGCGCCCATTCAACCGTCCAAGTTTGCTCCGGGCTCGCGAACGTCTGTAAAGAGCGGAGAAGTTGGAGTAGGTGGTTCTGCTACATCGCAGGACGACCTTGTCACGAGGCTTTGCGAGTCTCAGATAGTATGCTTTGAAAAGCACGAATAGCGCTGCAGGCACGTCGTTATCAGAATTCGTGGCAGGACCGCTGTGTAGAGTACCCTTACTCTCTTCGAGATACTTAGCTTATGCCCTTCTTTAGGATCTTAGGCTCTTCCTCGATTGATATTTGCATTTTCAAACATTTGGTTCAATTGAAAGGTTTACGGGCACTCTTCACAGCCGTCCTGGGAACCATTTCCCTTGGCCACGAATTCTGACGACGACGTGCAGGGCAATGATGTGGCAAACTATCGACCCTTTGGCTATATATGAAACAAGATCTAAGTTCAACAAAACGGTCTCAAGCTTGGAAGGTTACGCAAGGTCACACAAACTCACACCAAAGGTCACGCCCCTCGAAAACTCTTTCCACAGCTGCTGCATCTATCGCATTTGATCTGCTTCGTTCAAATTACAAACGGATATCCATAAGCTCAAGTACGCTCTTATTACTACAATCCCAATACCTTTGTTACAGTCGCGTCTCCTCTCGATCTTCACGCCGTCCAGTCTGCTATCGCCACAACACCTTCGACCATTCTCATGCTGCCAACCGAAATCATGCTCATGGTCACTGATCACTACCTCTGGGCAGTCGTCCACACAACCATTAAGCTTGATGTCCGCCGCAAATCGTACTTTGATTGGCGTAAATTCGTTCGGCAGAGGCTTGAAGACTACCTAACAGTCTTCCCTGAATTGTCGGCACAGCTCTACAAGCTTGCGGACGTGGCAGAAGAAGCGAGTGCGCAAGCGTACGAAGAAGCATGGGCTGTTTTCAGTTAACATCGGTCGAGTCCAGATTCGAAGACATTGCTGCGAGAGGTCGATGCAGCTACAAGGGAGAAGGCGCTCTTTGCAATCATCAGGCAAGATGTGCGCCGGTCAAAGTATGGCACGGCTGAAATGGAAGCTTCGCAGTAGTGTGGCCAGGTAATCTAGATCTGAAACATGGCAATTCTCCAGGGTCTCAACACGCTCTCACCTTCAATTTCTATCACAAGTTCCGAATTTCTAATCCTCTGCTCTCGTCGTCTTCCACATCAACATTCACGCAGCTTTCGCCTGACCACCGACCCCAAGATCCGAGTGGGCACTATTTCTGGTTTGTTATCATCACATCACACCGCCTTCCTTGTGAAACATTCATCAAGACTTTCCTTTACTATTGAAAACTGCACTTGAAGCAGCTCACACACATCATCCACCACATTGCGACATCACACACGAACACAACTTATCACATTAGCCACCACATCGCGACAGCACCCACGAGCTCAACTCAGCGCCAAAAAAACCACTTACATCATGACGATACTCTCTCTTGCCAACGAGATTATACTCATCATCATCGAATGTTATTTCCACACAATTGTTGACAGCTGCATCGACAAGCCGGTCGCTCACCGACAGACAGTTCGGGAAGTGGAACGTTCTCACGCCAGTGCAATTGAACAGGACGTGCTCACCAACATCGAAAGCTACCCTGACCTCTTTCCTCAGATGGTACGGATCATGTACAATCTGTTTACCGCTGCTACAACGAGAGAGCGTGATCAAAGGCTTAAGGCCTTCGACGAGTTAGAAGATTTGAGGCTAGGGCGTCGTCCCAGTAGCATTGTTGCGGTGGATGAGGATCAAGTGGTGTTCAGGAAAAGATGGCTGGAGTCTATAATTATAGGACAGGATGTTTTGTACCACACGGTACACCATTTTGAATGGGAAGCATATGGCCTCCGGTATTGAATGTCCTTAGCTGTAATACGATGCGAATACTAACAGAGAAATAGCAGGTATGGAAGAGGCGATATTGTACCACACACTGCTCCGATCGGCAAGACCATGTAGATGAAGGAAGTTGAACTCTAGAGTACAAAACAGAGCATCACAAAGCGCTCCTCCTCAACCTTCCTCATCCACATCCCTGACATTAATGTGCTTCTCATCATGTTGCCTCTTACCATTTCCCTCTTCGTGCACTGATATGCCCTTCGCCTTGCCCTTGCCCTTGTCCGATGAATGGACTTGCTCAGCCGAATCACCACCTGCACCGCCAGAAGTCAAGGATAAGCTCAGTGAGGAAGACCCAATACTTGCTCTGCGTATGTGCCATGTCTCACTTCTGAGATGATCCACACGAGGATCTGGTGCTTCATCACTATGCAAGGCCTTCTCCATCTTCTCGATTTGATCATGAAAAATGCGCTTGTGAGCAAGAACCAGAGAATCACGATGTCCTGCGAAAGGGTCATGATCGTTAGAAAAGTCGGACACCTTGCGGTTACCAAGCAGCTCACGGCGTTGTTTGCCCGAGATAGCAGAAGGACCAATGTGTGCGATCGGGCTTGGTGCTCTGTTCCTGGCTTCGACAACCTTTTGGATGAAGTGGCGATGAGCGGCAACACCAGGCTGAGGTGAAGTTTCAGCGTCGGCGGGCGTGACATATGGCGAAGCATCGTCACTCCCAGCTATGATGCCTGTGTCGCTGGGCACTGATTCGGCAGGTATTTCGCTTGAGTCGACGGACTGCGTTGGTTGTATGGACTGTTCGTATGATTCATATGATTCTCCCGTATCATCGCGAAGTAGAGCTAGTTGCGACACTGATCTACCATGGAGATACCTCGAAGAAGGAGCAGACGAACTGTGCTGAGCTGTGTTTGCGCTCCAATGAAATGCTGCCATCGTTGTATTGACTCGACCGACTCCAGCTCCAGTGTTCTCGAAAGGATGAGTTGAGATTTCGTGATCCAAATCTGTAGCGGAAATTCTGCGCGAATGTGTGACTGATGCTGCAGATTCTGCAGCAAGACTATCTTCCCAGATGACCTCGTAAATACTGTCGCGCGATTGGACGATCTGCAAGGTCGAACTGATGCGTCTGATAGTGTTTTCGGGCAAGTAGCGATTGGTCCAGGCATGAGTAATCGCCGGACCAGCCGCTGATTTCTGTGAAAGGAGATCTGGGAGACTAATCCTTCCAAGTACTTCAGCGGATGGATCTGCGAGTGGTACTGGCAATGTAAGCTGCCTCAAAAACGGCAGTGATCTTCGCCGCAACTGTAGCTCCTTACTAAGTTTTCGCAGCCTAATCTCGAGTGGGATCAACAACGACGGCACACTCCTCACGCTCTCCAGCTGTTTTGTTCCTGCAAATCCTTCGAAATCGTCCAGCATCTCGGACTCTGGCTCATTGGGATATCCGAAACCTGGCATGCACTCGACATCCTGCGAGAGGTTGAGGGGGTTATCGTGGGCACATTGATCGATCAGTTCCAGGCTGGGATCTCGAAGTTGCTCAGTGTCAGACAACCATTCTTGAATCGCATCCGATGATGTGGTAGCTCTTCGGGACCGTGTGACTACCTTCGATCCTTTTCTTGCATTAATGAGGACGGCCTCATCAGGCGCAATCTCACGTTCATCATAGTTGACAGATGCTTCGGACAGTGCTTGAGTCTCAGGACTGTTCACAAGAGTGTTTATCGACTGGTAAGACCTCCTGGCAGGGACAGAATTGCGTCGTCGCGGACTTTGTGCACGACTCTTGAAAGTTGGTGTTATCGGAACACTACGCGATTTGTCTTCAAGTGCTTCCAACGATGACGCTGAAGTGTAAGAGTGATAGACTCGCGGCTTTGGGTTCAGATCGAAGTCGAGCCGTCTCATACCAGGCTCAAGCTGGTTCAAACTCGTTATGTCGTTCTTGTCTGGGATGAATGGAATTGGTTCGGTGTGACTGATGTCGTCACGAAGTGGTGGCGTCAAGAGGGCAGAGTCTTCCGAGGGTCGTCTTTGAGTCATCAGATTGGGATGAGAAGAAGAAGTTGAAGGATCGTCTGAAGGAAGAAGAGAGTGGAAGTAGTTCATAGGTGAGATTCGGTATAAGAATAGGTGGATGTGTTGGAAGCCCACTCTCATGCAAGCTTGATGATTGTTGATGGGAAAAGTAAGCGAAAGTCGGCACATGCGGGGTGCTGGAGAGAGCAAGAGCGAAGGACGCGCTTGCCTATTTCCTCAAATCTCAGCAACAATTGCCAAGAGATATGTAAGTTGTCCTTTTGAAAACTCCTCCGGCACTCTCCGCGCCCTTTTTTCCTTGAATTACGACTTCGATATCTCTTCACTATCTCATTGACAAGTCTTTGGGATATGATAGAATGTCAAGTTGAAGCGAGTTGAGACTGGATGGTGACTTGATCTTCGCGCCAGCTGTTGACGAAGATACCTCATTACGCATGACAATGAGATGCGAAACTCTTGGCCGGTGATATTCAGTTGTGATGTGCTTGGGTATTTGGCTTATTGCTGTGATATAGACAATGCCCTTGCCCGTTCCATCAGTGAGTGGCTCGTCTTTGATTATGTCTAAAAAGAGTTAGTGTCATGCATAAATTTGCAGGCAAAAGGTCGTCTTACACACCTGAGTCTGTGTGCCTCAAGTGGTTGGTCTACTCGTCCGTTGTCATTTCATATCTGCTCGCTCGTTTTGTCGTTTCGTATCTGCTCTTCCGTTGTTGTTTTATATCCAGGATCACATTGCACTTCTTCAATCATAGTCGCCCATTCCTCCACCTCCATCTCCATCATCTCCACCATCACCCATATCGCCATCGTTTTCACCATCGTCAAAGTAGTTCTCTGCATTATAGTCTCCACCCATCTCACTATCATCCTCACTAAAGTTGTCCTCGAGGTCTTCTTCTCTTGCAACACCATCCTCGTCATCATCCGGACCCAGCCCATCTTCGTCTCCATCCGCCCTTCCTTCCAGATCATCCTCTCCCGTGTCTGCCAATCTCTTCAATCTTGCATCTGATCTCTTTTTCGATGCCGCACTAACACCTTTTCCACCAGATCTCCTGGACGGGTCGATAGTACTCCACAACTCCTTGGGAAAGAATCTCAGTTGATATTCTTTCGTGTCGAATCTTGGTAGTCTCCTTGCTTGCACTTTGTATTTTTGGCCCCAACTCGGCATGTCCTCGAATGGATCGACGTCTCGCTTCCTCTTCTCACCATGTCCTGCACTGTTGCCTTCTTTTCCTTCACTTCCAAGCAGCACATCGCCCAGTGGTCCAGTGTAGAATGGTCCTTCTCTTATACGTCCCCTTAGAGCACGAAATCTTGCCACGGCGCCAAGTTCGAAAGTAGTGGGTGGCCGAACAGAGGGAAAGCTGATGGGAGGAAAGGTATCGGTGGGTGCGGTAGAAACAGTGAGGTCGGGGTCATAGTCCCAGGGCATTTCAACACCGCCGATACGGGCTTTTCCACCTAAACCTGGACCACCACCCCGTCCGCCACGGAAGCCTCCTCTGCCGCCTCGTGACATTGTTGTTGCGTCGTGTAGGTTATTGTTTGAAAAGAAGCTGGTTGTGTTTCAGAATTTGTTTCAGTTTGAGACATTTGGTAAAAGTTCCCCGCATTATACCGAGTTTCCAATCTGGGCAGTCCAGAGCTCTTTTCGCCGGCCTCCAAATTCCATCAACTTCTTGATGGTCCAGATGTGTGGCGTTGCATCGGGTGAGAAGAGAAAACAAAACCTCGTGTCAATAGATCTCGAGCGAAAGACTATTGTGAATAGCCAGCATGAGTGACTTAGACCTCAACGCACGCCTCCAGGCACATCTGGATCAGGTGCAAGCAGATCCAGCAACACCTTTCGACGAGAAGCTATTTAAGCAGACCGAAGTCTTCCTTGTGGCACAAATACAAGACAACCCGACGCAATCTATCAGCCTTATCACAACACTCTCAAGCCTACTCCAAACACTTGAGCAAGACCCCGCCCCAGTAATCAGCTTGTTGTCCAAACTAGTCGAACCATTCTCTTTTTCTGATATCCTGAGCCTCCAGCCACCAGTCGACTTTGTTGCTGGACTGAATGTTGCAGCAGTACCCTTCAACTCACTTGTTCTCCAGCTGCTGGCCAAAGCTAGTCGGTCATCGAAAGACGTTGCCACCCTTGCGAACATGCCAGCAGTTGCGCAAGCACTATTCAATCTCCTATTGGGTACGCCTGATGTTGGTGTAGCAGACAGAGCAGCGAATGTGTTGGTCGAGCTACTCACAGCAGACAAGGAGGCTTCCGATGTTCTGAGCCATGGTGTCGGAGCAGAATCTACACCAAAGCCTGGTGGTCAAGGTCTACTTTGGCGACGAGTCTTTGGCGACAAGGACGTATATGGCCTGTTCTACTCTATATGCAGCTTACGACAAGCTGGCTCATCGTCAATGGGCAAAAGGGAGAGGACTGTTGCACAAGCCAGATTACTTACTCTTCTGCCACGCCTGGGACGACTGGATTGGCATGCTATCACACAAAGTCATCATCCTGGAATTGAGCAAGAGTATGGGTTAAATAGTGGTCAAGGTCTTCTTGACTTTGTTTCGTCACATATGGTTGACACCAAAGACGATGTCCTTATACATATGAATCTGCTGCAGTTCTTCTCCGACTTGATCACAATCATTCGCGAACCTTCTTCAACAGACCCGAACACCTCTCTGTCTCTTGCATATATGATCTCAAAAAAGCTTCACGGTCGTGCTATATCCTTCTGGCTTGATCCAAATGATCCTTCACACGATCCCATCGATATAAGATTTCTATATGGACCATCCGCACATTACCTAGCAGCATACGCCTCAACCTATCATTCCGCTTTCTTGAACTCTTCCGAAAGCAAAGAAGTCATCACCCGTCTTTCGCAAGCTCTCTCCATCTCCGCAAATCAATGGGTACATGGTGAATCACCAAAGCACGATCTCAACGTCCTTACATCTCTACCACGAACAGCTTTATTACCGCAACGATATCTTGGCACAGGCAGACAATCAACTCCACTTCTACTCGTGCCGAGCAAAGTTACAAATGCTGACGCGCTTGATGCTCTTGCTATGATTTTGCATGGACCAAGGAAAAGCAGCAATGAGGAACTCACTTATGGTGTCAATGGTTTCAGCACGTTAGAAATGCCAGGCTCTGCACTCAATCAGACAGAAGCCTCTGCAGCCTACGCACTATACACAACATACCTCCACTACCACGATACTCTTATCGCCGACCTCCTCACCCACGCCGATACAGTCGCACTGCCTGAAAAAGCACTTGCAGCAATAAATCTGTTAGCTTCTTTAGCATCTACAAATTATGCTTCCTTACCTACAGACGAATCATCCTCAACGCCGTCCAACGACTCCAGCGCACCCTTCCAGCCACCTACACCAACTCAACTAGCCACACTATTGAATCTGACCTCACCGTCACAACTTCCAGCTTACTCACCATGTCCACTACTTACGTCTGCGGCAACTCGCGACAAACTTCTCCCTTGGCTACTCCGTGCACCTCAAACCTTCTCTAACCTTGTTGGTGGGAGGGGTGATGCAGAAAGTTCGGCATACAAGATTGCGACAGCAAGGTGGGATTTGGTATTGGTTGTGCAAAGGAGTGTTGCGAGATTGGTTGAAAGTGGTAACAGAAATGACATTGCGTGGGTTGGCGAGGCATTGGAGGCGAGGGTCAAGGAGGGTGTCTGGGGTGTTCAGGAAGGTGGAGGCGCAGGAAGTGTTGTTGCTACTTTGGAACTATGATTGAGATGTAATTATCTTGGTGGATAATATACAAAACCAGAGCGAGATAAGAGATCACCTACACCACAACTTCCTCAGCTCTCTTCCCATCAAAACTGCAGCCACAAACATACCAGCACCAAAAATGCTCTCAATGTTCCACCCAATCTCAAGCACAGCTACTGTCTATAGTGCGGCCACTGAAAAAACGTGGGCTATTGCACCACAATCTGCCAAACAACCGAAAGGCTTATTATATGCTCGAGCCCGAAAGCATCATAAACGGCAGTTATAAGATAGCTATGCTGGTTTGCAGTCAAAGATGCGGTTCGCCAGGTCCAACCAGGCATGAACCGTCTTTCCCAAAATGCTGATTCACGCCAAGGAGGATGGAAATCGGTCTTGTTCCAAGCCTTATTCTAGTGTCTGCTTCGGTTTATCTAGCCATTCGTAGATGATCAGTCGATGCTGAGCTGATCATAGGCGAAATCAACTGAAATTCTATCTGCAGGGATAATCACCACATTGTGCATGCTGCAAGCTTCTCCCACGGCTTTGATCATGATGAGTATCTGCTGTCTCAAGGCGATCGCAATACTATCAGTCTTTCCATGCTGTGCGTGGCTTCCCTTGGTCAGTCAACCACAACCATGTTTCATAGCACCTCCACTATAAGCAACCACAACAGCACCACTTCCACACACAACCAGCATCTTAGTTCAGAGGAAGAACTCCGGGTATGTCAAAGACTACTTTACAACAGCAACACCAACAACAACGCAATACTAACTCTGGAAAACAGGCTCATAACCCGGAGGTCGCAGGATCGAAACCTGTAGATTCTATTCTGACATTCGTCGTTTTTTGCCCATTTGTTTCTCTGCCTGTTATCTTGATATGTCACTGTGAGTCACCTAATATACGTGGGTTGTGGGTGGATCCGTCGGCACCTAGGGCAAAACACCACATAAGCTGTCTGATTATGGATTTCTGTTTGGAGTACTGTTATATAGATACACGAGAACAAAAATAAGCAACAGAATTTTGTTGATATCGTGTCTCAGATTCCATGTGTTGCGTTTGATATCGTGTCTCAGATTCCATGTGTTGCGTTTGATCTTGATCTCATAGGAGATCCTCGAGTATCAATCATAGCAGTCAAATCTGGTCATTCGACACAAGAAAGGTTATCGTGCTAAATAATTATTTCTTGGCTTTTGCTCGTCAACATGTCACAAAGGTGTTTCCTGCATTCATACCATACATAGATTTCGTTCTTTCAGTGCTTATGGTTAGTTGTAGAGGATGAAATGTACAGCCAATTCACGTTCCAACCGATCGTGGTCATGTGAGGGGCGCCAGAGCTACTTACAAAGCGATCGTATCAGTAGTATGCAGAAGTAATCTGCGGCGAGGAGAAAAGCAAGGAAGATATTGGGAAAGAGAAACATATGTCGGTGAAAGCTGTTCGTCATGTACAAGCATGTCACAAGATGTAGAGAAAGAGTCAATATACATCAGAGCTATCGTGGTATACAAATCTGCAAACATCCTAGACAGTCACTGTAGTATGTAGAGTGGCTTTGCAATCTAATTATGTTGTTGCTGATGTTGATGTTCATGGCAGCGATGAAAAGGGGACGGTTCACGTAATCAATATTACATGATGCGGGGTAAACCACTTCGAACTTCCAAAAAGCTCAAACAACACCACAAACCGTGCGAGGACGCTTTTTGAACATATGTGAAGCAAAAAAGGGCAAAAAAGTAACACAATTGACACGAATTGAACGTGAGAGTTTTGGCGGTAGCCGGAATCGAACCGGCGTCAACACGGAATCACATGTGATACCACAACGTGTTATACTAACCACTATACGACTTTACGATATTAGTTTTAGATGTAGATAATGAGTCATTAGATTGTACTGACTACCACCTAAACAGGCACCGAAGTCGCCATGAAATTATAGAACCTGAAAATTGTTATGTCATATATATACTATGCGCCAGCCAGTTAACTTAGAGGCGGGGTAGAAGGGTTTCGGCAGATCGCTCTGTAGAGATTCTTCCTTCTTCTTGATCCTTTAGGCATCACACCTAAATAAATTCGTAATCTTTATAGAAGATGTCGGGTTACGACGACATCCCCGTAGGCGCAAAAGCCCAGCGATTTGTAGCATATATCTCAGATGAAAAGGTGTCTGAATTAAAGCAGCTAGTTAAGCTCTCCAAAATAGGTCCTGCAACTTATGAGAACCTTCATGCTGAGCCGACGAAAGGCAAGTTCGGCTTGACTAGAGAGTGGCTAACGCACGCGAAAGAAGAATGGTTGTCATTTGATTGGTAAGTTCTATAATCTTTGTAGAACGCAACGACAATTACGACATTGACTATGACAATTAGGCGCTCTGTAGAAAGGGATATCAATGGCTTTCCGAATTGGCTGCTTAGTATCGAAGGCATCGATGTGCATTTCGTGGCTCTCTTTTCTGAAAAGCCTGATGCTATTCCCCTTCTTCTAAGTCATGGTTGGCCTGGTGAGTATTGTCTTATAGTATTTGCTACATAGGTATCGTAAGCAGCATAAAGGACTAACAACTCCAGGCTCCTTTCTCGAGTTCCTTCCTCTACTTACGTTGATGAAGAAGCAATACTCACCAAAAGACCTGCCATACCACATTATTGTGCCTTCTCTACCAGGCTATGCTTTCTCTTCTGGCCCATCACTGGATCAAAACTTCACTATGGCTGATGTGGCGAGGATCCTGAATAGCCTGATGATCAGACTTGGGTTCGGAGAGACGGGCTACATTGCTCAAGGCGGAGATATTGGAAGTCGACTCAGCAGACTGCTCGGTGCAAAGTACGATGAGTGCAAAGCTGTACACCGTGAATGCACTCAATGTTCCATCACGCTGCTCCGCTTACTAACACTGGGTAGTCAACTTCTGTATTATGCCTCGACCAGAGCACATCCCAATGGATAGTCTTAGCGATTTCGAGCGGACGAATGCGGAGCGGGGGATGACCTTCGTGGCCAGCGAGAACGCCTACGCAAAAGAGCAAGCAAGTCGACCTGCAACTATTGGCCTTATCTTGAGCTCAAATCCACTGGCTTTACTAGCGTGGTATATCATTTCAAACCCTTTCGACATCTCATCTGACACTTCGTAGGATAGGTGAAAAGTTTCTGGAATGGACAGATGAAACTCCCCCTTTACACGACATTCTTGCTTCTGTGTCGTTGTACTGGCTCATGGATACCTTTCCACGTTCAATCTATCCATATCGTGAGGTGGGTTGCTTTGGCTTCATGATCTACTTCCGTATCGATATTCGCTATACTGACTACGTGATACATCCAGAGTTATGGACCGGAACCAACGCACCACGGCACCCCGAGTCTCTATATCGATAAGCCCCTTGGGTATTCGTACTTTCCACATGAGGTGTATCCTGTGCCATTGTCCTGGGCGGCAACTACAGGCAAGCTTTGTTGGACAAAGGTCCATGATAAGGTATGATCACCGCATCGGAACATATAATCACGCGCGGCTGATGTCTCCATAGGGCGGGCATTTTGCAGCTTTCGAGCAACCCGATGCTTTCAAGGAAGATCTAGAAGATTTCGTTGCACAAGTATGGAAGAAGTAGACCAGGCAAACAACACGTTCGTGCGAATAACCACCAAGACCGAAGAATATTGTTATCTTCTTCGGACTGTCCATCTGAATATTTATGATAGCTCGGCAATAAAGCAGATGGTTGAAAGGTAATATGCGCTTTACATTCAAATACTTCGCGTAGAGACACGACATAAGCGGTTTTGACATCTTGTGCGAATACAAGTCGACGCAATGTTCCACAGTATCTTTCATTACTTACCCAACAACCTCGACATGAGAAGCTGTAGTCAGGTTTTTCATGTCTACCAGCTCTCCTGTCTTTTGGAAATTCTCGGTCGCTGTTCGGCAGATATAGCCTGATTCACTCATTAGCTTCAAAGAAACAGGTGCAAGAATCGTATTACTAACTCTTGAACTTGCGTGCCGGTACTTTAGCTTCAAACATTTCGTCGATTTCTGCGGGGGAACGTCCCTTCGTTTCTGGGTAGTAGAAGAACGTCATAACAATCACACTATAGGACGTTAGCTTGTGTAGCGTGCTGCAAAGGAATATCTGTTTACAACAAGATCCATCCAGCAAAGATCAGGTACGTCTTGGGTCCAAGGTTTGCTCCATCTTTCTGGACGATGAATTTTACTTCTACTGCTCTCTGTCCATGTAGCAAATCTGACATCATATTGCAGCTCATTCCGAATTCCACTCATTCTTCAAGCTGTCTTACCCACAATCCTGATTCCACTCACTTGTATCATACCCGAGAGTCCGATGTGGCTTCTTTCGAAGGCGCGTGAGGGACGAAGCACTCAATAACTTGCGGAAGTACCGTGCTTATGACGAGAGGCTAGTCGTCGACGAGCTCAGGCTGATGAAAGTGGCGCTTACAAACGAAGCCGAGCTCAATGCCAATGTGAAGTTTGTGGACTTGTTTCGCCATGGCAACTTGAGGAGAACTTTGGTCGCTGGATCTCTCTACTCTGTAAAGCAGATCAGTGGTGTCATCTTGTCGACCACCTACGCCACAATCTTCCTACAGGACTTGAACGTGGGAAACCCTTTCCAGCTTACTATTGCGGCCTCATGCTGTAACCTCGCAAGTACCATAATAGCTCCTCTGATCGTTGATCGTGTTGGACGAAGACCTCTCGCACTAGGAGGTTTCGGGTTCCTGTTTGTGATCGATATCATCTGTGGCACGCTAGCCTTTTCTGCGGATAAGCCAGGTGTCGGTCTTGCGATTGCTTCGTTGTCTTTCATCTTCAACGCCGTCTGGGCAGCATCCTTCTATGCTCTATCAGTGACCCTCCCAACAGAGTTACCTAATGCACGACTTAGAAACATGACAACCTCCTACTCTCTGGCTTGCGCCTATACAATGGCTGTTCTAACTACGTTTGCGGTGCCTCAACTGGTATCGACTGGGAACGGTGCTGCTGGACTTGGTGCAAAGACGTATTTAGTCTTTGGTGGCTGTGTCGCAATCATTCTGCTCGTGTATTACTTCTTCCTTCCAGAGACTGCTGGTCGAACCTTTGCGGAAATTGACGAGCTGTACGCGCTCAAAGTGCCCGCCAGGAAGTGGAAAGGATATCAGACCTCGGCGTCAGCATGTCAAGCCGTTGTTGTCGCAGATGCCAAGTTTGTACATATGTAGTGGTGAAGATAGGCGAATTCAGATGAAAGCGAGCCTGTAACAGGACCAACATGTACATAGTAATACCCAGGATGCTGAGAAGAATTATTCAGGTTTGCTTAGTATCAGCTATCGTGCACCATGAATAATTGTCAGTAGTTTGGTTTGTCTTGTTCAAGAAATCTGTCTGTCGATCAGGCGAACAGACTTATCCGCCACTTCCAGAGCTTTCAGAAACGGATGGGCACCTCCACGAAGCTTGCTGAGTAACTTGAAATAGCCATTTAATACGTGGCCATCGTAGGTCGTGGGAGCAGCTCCAAAGGCTTGCACTTTCATCACAACAGCCATCGCACTATCGAACAGTCTTTCGCACATACCAGTGCCGTGTGCCTCGAGGATCTTTTGCACCACTCAAGCCCAGTGTTAGCAACCTGAATCGTGTATTGCACCCTGATAAAATCCGCAGCGGAATTGTCCTCAAGTGGGTCGTGTGTCAGGCAAGACACGCACAGGTAAATAATCAGCCACTGCTGCAATACAAAGCAGTCTGCCCATTGTAGCATAGTTAGCGGCTGATGTACTGCAGGCACATTCGTGCCAGGAAACTGCTCTTTGGAATTGAAAGCGTATACAATGGCTTGATGAACTCCGACGACTTGGCCTCTCGAAAGCTTCGGACAGCTCTGTAAAGTTGGAGCACAGCTTTTGTTCAAGCAAGGTATGACATCTTGATCAATGGAGTCGAGAAGTTTCGTGAGCTGTAATAGACCAGAAACCAGTGACTCACTGCGTTCATCCTGTATGATGATTGCTGAGGAGCTTCTCAAGGTCGATCTGCCTAGCAGTTCAGCAAGCTCTTCAAGGTGATGTATATTTTGTCCCTTGAAGCTTATCTCTTTATTGCGTTGCAGAGCATATCCCCTTGCGGAGTAAGTTAGTGGATATGTTGTAATGAATGCTGTTATTGCTCACCTTTCTGTCACCGAGAGAACAAGAAGGACTCGGAACCTACGCGTACTTTCCTCGGCAGATAGTCCCGAGTATGATGCTGCACGATGGAGTCCTAGTGAACGTCCGCACTCGACAGCCTCCTGAAGCTTTAGCCATGCCGCGCTACGAAGCCCAAAACCAAGTAGTGTAGCAAAAATGAAGAAGCTTGTTACCACAGCATTAGTTGTGACATGCTCCCCAAAGTCAAATGCTGTTCTCAATCGTGACGCATGTTCAAGCAGCTTCTCACTTTGGCCTTTGCGAAGTGCAATCCACTCGTGTTCGCGCTCGTATACGGGCTGGATGAGCGAGGATGCACATATGCTGAGGAGCATGGCGGCAATTTCTTTGTCGTGGTGATGTCGACGGCGTGCAATGACTAGGTATATGCTTGGTCGATCAATGACTGGCAGTGAGAGAAACATCCGATCGAAGAAGATCTCTATCCAACGAAACACATTCTCCTCCAAAACGTCATCAGGCCAAATACTCGTACTTAATGTCGTTGATGTTCTACACTTCGAGAACTTGCTCGATTGACTTGATCTGATGAAAGATTTTCAGCAGTACCCTCGGGTTGAAACACAAACGTAGGACTTGTGACATGCTGGATGATTGAGCTTAGCACAGGTGACGTTTGTATTTCGGGTGAACGATATTGCGGCATCAGGTCTTGATTAGACGATAGTCCAGGCTGTTCATTCTCAGTTGGTGGACTCTGAAATTGATGTCCACCAGTATTGGCTCCGGTTGTGGGCGAGGAACATAGCTGTACATGTCCTTCTGTATCATCCGAGGTGAGTAAAGGATCCTCTTGCTGCCTCCGAATCAGATCTATCCTGCTGCTTGTTGTCAACGGAGAACGACACGAACGTTATGTGACCTCTCTACCGGCTGTTTGCGCGCCGTTCTCTGTGACTGCTGAAGGAGCAATCGAAACTCATCCTCACACAGCGAGGACAAGGGCAGCCACCATTACACTACTAATCGTTAGCTGAAAGTAGAAGAGCAGGGGGATACCACAGACGTGCCTTGAGTTTCCGCAGGCGGCACTGGTCGCATGCGTGGCTGATCTTCTGTCCCGCGATGCTCATTATGACACTGAGGCCTCCAGGGAAGTGATTCTCTCACGTGAATGTTCGAAAGAAAGACAGCAGCGATGTTTACGAGAGGTTAACCAAAACCCGAGCACCGAACGCCGAACGCGCCTACCCACTCCGAAACGGCTATCTCGTGGAGTGGCAAATTTGATGACCAAGCCTTTTCGCCAAGGGGCAAAAATGAAAATAATACATATTCCACCTTGTTGCTGTAGCACAACACAAATAGATACAAACGCCAATATTGTTGTCCAAACCATTTCGTCGTCGAACTGCAGCCAACGTCGAACTGTACTGTAGCAGCAATACACAAACAACAGAAAGATCCTTCAAGATGCGCTCTTCTTTGATATCAAAGACGTCGTTGTTGCTAGCTGTCGTGACCACGCAGACACTTGCGCAGACGACTGCTACAATTCCCCAATATGTCAGAGACTATGGTACGCATAGAGTCGCGTCGTGCCATGACGTTCTTCGCTGACTGAGATGTGATAGCTCCTTTTGTCTATTTAGACATTCACGAGGTCTACTTTCCTTCTGATATACAGGCACAATTGCAAAACACCTATCCCGCTTCCCAGGACTTCTCTGCTATCACCAACGGACCAAGTAATCTAAGTCTAGATAATCTGGCCCAGCTTGATGCAATCCCTGGGAACTGTACTCACTCCAACTTCGACAGTTGTGACGTCTACCTGACATCGAAAGCCAATGTTTCAACAAATCCAGCTTGGCTGTACGGTATACCTCCTTCACGCACATACAGCACTACAGAAGCTACCTCAGCTGCTATCATCACATATGATCACGGTGATGGTACTGTTGATGCGTTCTACATGTACTTTTATGCCTTCAACTATGGTGATGTCGTTCTCGGTCAGGTACTCGGGAATCACGTCGGCGACTGGGAACATACAATGCTTCGCTTCGTCAATGGAGAACCGACCGCGATGTGGTTTAGCATACACGACTATGGAGAGTGTTACACATACGACGCCGTCTCAAAATATGGCGGTAGACCAATTGTATATTCCGCACTGGGCTCTCATGGCAACCATCCCACACCCGGAACATACACCAGGAACATTGGTGGCCTCAACGTGGATGACACAATGTCCGCTGGTGCTTTGTGGGACCCGACTCAAGATGCATACTATTACTCATACAATCCTGCTTCTTCACCCACAGGTCAGCCTGCAGGAAGTGACACGAGCATCATCGCGGGCGGTGGTGCTTTCACACCTGCTTCTGCAGATACTCCAACAAGCTGGCTGTACTTTCTCGGTCGTTGGGGTGACCAGCAGTATCCGGACAGTGATCCTCGACAAGTCAATTTCCTCGGCCTGAACAAGACCTATGAATGGGTGACTGGGCCCACTGGGCCTTGGGACAAGCAGCTCTCGCGAGCCGATGTATGTCCTAGTGCTGCAAGCTCGATTTGCGTAACGACGAGCACTTTGCCAGCCATTAGTAGAATGTCAACCACCTCCGTGATATCAGTGCCGACCTCTTTTCCAGGACTTGTTACCAACGCGCTTGGAGCTGGAACAACTGGGCCAGCAACAGCAGTGAGTGTGACCCCGGGAACGGCTATTCCTCCAAGCGCCACGGGTTCGCCGCAAGCTACTGGAAAACCTAGTGCTGGAGATGCACTCAAGCCCTCCAAGATAATAGATCTTGTAGTTCTTTGGGTTGTAGGATCCTGTTTATTTACCTTCTAATTTACACCTACTCGCACTCTCACTGTGATATTTGAACACGATTCCGTGTCAAAGCAAGTAAGTGACTAACGCTGTTACAGCGGTGCGCAATGATTCGAAGAGGGAGTCCGCGAATGGAAGCGCAGAGTCTGCTCGACAGCACGAAAAGAACAACCTTTCACAAAAAAGGCGCATGAACGTCACTAAAAATGGCATCGATTAGAACGAAGTTTCCTGTGACCAAGTTACCACAGGTTATGACGACATTTTTTCTATAAACTCGATCAATGCTACACTTTAACACACCATTTATGCTCTGACTTATGATTCACAGACCAGCGTACTCATCAGACACTCGTCAAAGCTCTGATCTTGTTCATCCGCGCTCGCTGTGCTACGTCAATGTTTGGAGCCACAACGTCGAAGCCATGTGGAACACCAGGGTACAGATGGAACTCGACCGAAGTCCCCGTACCTGCGATCCGACGAGCATACTCCATGTTCTCATCTCGAAATATATCCAGTTCTCCAACGTCAATGAGTGTTGGTGGAAGGCCTGCAAGATTGGTAGCTCTCGCTGGTGCTGCGTACTGTGATACTTCCGCTGCTCCTGGTACACCTTCCCTAAGGAGTGCGGACCAACCCATCAAGTTATCCTCGTAGGTCCATGTCGCGAAAGGAGCCCGCTCTGGTACGATCACAGTGTCTCGATCGTCCAGCATTGGAAAGACCAGCACTTGCTTGGCGATAGGTGGTGAGAAATGACGGTCTCTTGCCATCAATGTGATCCCCGCAGCAATGCCTCCTCCTGCGCTTTCCCCGTAAACCACAACTCGTGAAGGGTCTACATCAAAGTCAGCCGCGTGATCGCGCAGCCACACCAAGCCAGCGTATGAATCCTCGACTAGTGTTGGATGCGGGTATTCTGGTGCCAGTCTATATCTACAATACGGTCAGTACAGGTCGTAAGAAGAAGCTTACCATAAGCATCCAGACTCAACTCAACCGCAAATACATCCAAGCCAGTAGAAATAACCATGTCTGAGATGAGTGGAGTGAGTACTGGGACACTACCCATGATCATACCGCCACCGTGAATATAAAGGATCGCAGATGCTGGCTTGCTCGCTCTTGTTGTCCTGGCAGAAAAATGGAAGATTGGCACGTTGTAGCCATCGTGTGCTGCGGCATAATGAGTTCTCTGCGTAACCCTCCGAGCAAGAGGTGGACGAGTCGCTTTCAGGAAATCGCCAAAGGCTTTGTCGGCAAATGCACGCCTTTCTGCAATGGTTCCTGGTGGTGGAGGTGGTATGAGTGTTGTGGCTGTTACTGCAGCAAATTCAGGGTCATATTTCAGTGTTGACACTGGTTTCCTGGTCTCTGCGGTGACATTGGCAAGCAGTGGAACTGGTGTTTGAGACATTTTGCACGGGGCAAGCTAAGGAAAGCCATTGATATTACGATAAATATGCGACCTTGGCGATTTTTGTAACCTTTGGCTGTGGCCGCGGCAGCAGCAAAAGCGGAGGCAGCTTCATCCGCAGAGTCTTCTCCAACAGTCGAGGACATAATGGTCAAGATATTGATAGCTAGCGCCTTCCGAGCTCTCCCCTCTTCTCTTCGAACTTGTAACTCGAAGAGTAGAGCTTAGCACCTGTACGTTCCGAGAAAACAGAAGACATGGGAGAGCTCGGAAGGCGCTCGGCTACTAACGCCTTAGCCGTTTCTATGTCCTATGCCGTTGCTTAGGTTCCAGGTTTGGCACTTTCTCGTTCCGAGAATGCTCTTAGGCACCTGTCCAGCCCACATGAGGGTTCCCCTAGACTGATGGTATAATGATGAATTTTCGAACTCTAATCAACAGCCCGGCTTCGTCAAACACGACAACTCTTTTTGTAAGAATTCTTAGTGCTTGCTATGAGCCCGTCAAAAGTTAGTTGGGATGAGGAAGACTTCCACCGATGGCGACCTTTGTGTCATCTTATGTCAACACATGGTTGGCTGAATGACCCTTGTGCTCCTTCGTACGATACTCGTAGCAAGACATACTACATGGGCTTTCAGTGGAATCCAAAGGGCTGGGATTGGGGGAATATTGCTTGGGGGTCGGCCACATCGAAGGATCTGGTCAATTGGCAAGTTTCGCCCATACCTTCCATTACACCTTCATCACACCAAGATTCCGGCGGAGTCTTCACAGGTTTTATGTCACCAGTGAAGCTACAGGGTACTAAGACTGGAAGTCTATCGGCATTCTATACATCTGCTCAGCAGCTTCCCATTCACTATACAAGAGACTACAATTACGGTTCCGAGGCAATACATGCAGCAATCTCGACAGACGGCGGACTTACGTGGCTACGGCATCCAGCGAATGCAGTGCTCAGGACCTCCAGAGGATCTCAATGTAACTGGATGGAGAGATCCGAGTGTCTTTAGCTGGGAGAGCTACGACATCGCCCAGGGCAGACATCCAGGTTCTGGACTTTATGGTATTGTGGCTGGCGGGATAAAAGACAGGACGCCGACAGTGTTCTTGTACAGCATTGACCGCAGTAATATAATGAAGTGGACCTTTTCTCACAACGTTGCTCGACCTGGGTCTCAACTTCTCTGTCAATGCTGCATCAATTGATCTGGGTGCCAACTTCGAAGTGGCTAATAACATGACATTGTATGACCATCTGGAAAATGATTATGAGATCATTCTTATCGGTATCGAGGGCTGTAACGTTGAGAGCTCGTCTACGAAAGCCACGAAATACAAGACTCGTGCAAAGCGAGCAGGCCGCTCTCAACAGTGGCTATGTGGCACATATTCAAATCAGTAAGATGCCACAGCACCATCGCCGCCAAAGTTGACCTACGACTTTGGAGGTAGCTTGGATTGGGGCATGTTCTATGCAGGCAACTCTTTCCATGATCCAGTCTCACAGTCACAGTTGTGCATGGTTGGATACTGGAAGAAGACCTAGACCCAGTATTGCGGGAACAGCAAGGATGGAATGGTCTGATATCTTTTGCCAGAATCTTGAAGATGAAGACTTACGAAGACGTCGTTGGACCTCCGGATAATCTACCTGGCTTCAAGAGAATATACGGTCAAGATGGGAAGCCGAATCTGACGACACTCTGCTGTATTCCAGATCCTCGCCTCCGATTACTGCGAGAGAAATGTTTGTTCGACTTGCCGAAGCAAAAGCTCATGTCACACGACGCAACTACCTCGAAAATGTTCATACCATCTGGTCTCGCAAGTTTTGAGCTCAAGATCTCGGTCGAGCTCGACAAAGGCTCGAAAGAAGCAGGACTCACCATTTTCCATAGCTTAGGTAAATCAACGTCGTTGGCAGACTCCGGTACAGCTACTGATAGCAAGCTAGACATGCAATCACAGACCTCACTGATCTATGACGCAGAACAATCCGAGGTCGTCATCGACCGGCACAAATCTAGTGGTCGAAAGCTCGGCATCTCAACACTGCCAGAAATAGCACCGCATGTGCTTCTGCATGTACGCGACGGCTTATCTGGAATGACAAAGCGAGAAACACTTGATATCAGGATCTTCTACGACGCCAGCGTCCTCGAGGTTTTCGTCAATGATCTTGTGGCCATCACCACGCGTGTATATCCAGAGTCAGGCAAGTGCTTTGGGATCCTTCCTTGGACAGGTGATGGAGAAGATGCACAATTGTTGCAGTGTCAGCTCTGGGAGCTTCGATCTGGCAGATCAACTGGTGATTCTTCGCGTCAGGTAGAATAAATGAGCTCTTTCAGCCATAGAAACATATCAGACTGCCTTTTCCTGCTATTCGTTCGCGCCTGGCTCCATGCAGTGCCACTATTGGTACTACGTCAAAGATACCCGACACAAAACCATCCTACATATCCACTCCACGCAATCCAATTGTAAGCAGATTCGAGCTGCGAATCTCCTCCGCCCTAGCCTTGCACTCCTCCACATCCCAATTAGCCCACACAAACTTATTCTTGAGAAACTTCGCCTCCTGTGAACAGAGCCAGACGTAGAAGTGACCTGGAAGGTTTTCTGGCAGGTTGTAGATTAGCACAGGCTGATCATCCCATGAAGTTCTTTCACTAGCCAATCACGTACCTGCGTCCATGGTGAATTTATCCTGCATCTCTGTAATCACGACACCAGGGTGAATCTGCACAACATGCAGCTCTGGATGCTCTATCGCAATAGCCTCCACAAGCTTAACATTGGCTAGCTTACTCGCCGCATATGATGCTTGAGGGAACATTGGTGACATATGCGCTGACACCGTGGATGTGAACAACAAATAAGCACCAGGTGCGGCATGAGGAAGAAACGCTTGAAACGCAATCAGTGCGCCACGTACATTCGCCTCGAACGGAAGCATGAAGTCGTCGACATTAGTGGTGGCAGTTGGTCCGTCAGCATACACGCCGGCATTAGAGACGTAAATGTCGATTTTGCCGACCTGTTTGGCGATTTGGTCGAAGGCTGCTTTGGTGCTTGTGCTGTCGACAAGGTCTGCAGAGTATAGGAAGACTTTGGCGTCTGGGACTCTAGCAAGGAGTTCGGCTTTGGCTGCTTCGAGACGATCGAGCCGACGGCCGAGGATGCTGATGGAGGAGGCCTTGGCTTCTGCGAAACCAATGGCGACGGCTTTGCCGATGCCTGTGCCTCCGCCTGTTATGACGACGTGTTTGCCGGCGACTGAGAGTTCGGGGCGGACTATGGGTGAGATGGCGTCGTAGGATTCGTTGTGCCAGGTCTTGGTGAAAGATGGGAAAGGTGATAATTCGTTAGGAGCTAACATGGTTTGGCGAAGGAGACAAGGAGTTTAGGTGTTTTGTGTTGATTTCCTTGGGTTATTTATGCCGCAGGTGTACAGGTTTATTCTGTCGACAAATGCACATCCCTATGTGCGTACTTATAGTACCGGGAGAAAACATTCCAATCTAGTTGTTGTCCATGAAGCGAATTACAAAGCCTTGACATAGCTAAGCAATTGGCTATGTTCTTGGCATTGGCATTGGCATGGGCGTTGGGCTGGTCTTCTAGCTTTAAATCATGCCTCTATATTTCCAATCATGGATGAAAGAGCCAGTGCCATGAGAGCAGGACATTTGGTGAGTGCCTAGGAGTGAATCTGAGACTACGAGTTGTGTGATACCTGTGTTAGTGTGCTGCTATCGCACAGCTATTTGTCGTAATCATGGAGCTAGTGTAGCAATTGGGTAGAACGTCTTTGCTGAACGAATCATTTCTTGAAGTAATTTCTCCAGTAAAGTGTTTATAGATGTAGATATCATTCAGATCAATCTTATATCATCACTCAACTGTCATTATCACGAAAAACATAGTGCAAGTGGTTTGTATAGTAGTGTTGCTTTGGATCAGGCAGCGCGTCAGCTAGATTGCCTGATCGAGCAGCAAAACGCTCAAGACTGAGATTGTTCAACAGAAGTGTTGAAGAGGATTAGTTGCTGGATCGGTTAGAATCAATTGTGGCAAGTATTGCGAAAGCCGAGCGTTGCCGACTCGGCCGATGCGGTTCCACTTTTTCTGACGCGTGCATATCTTCACGTCCCGCTTCGCCTCTTCCTTCTCCACACATCTCTTTCCTCTCCACACAACCAACATCTTATCCTCTCCACAGCTCTTCTCCACCATCTGAACGACTATCGTTAAGGCTGTAATCATTGTAACCATGTCGGCGCGTCCTTACAAATGCTCGGTGTGTCAGGGCACGTACATCAAGGCCGAACACCTCATTCGTCACGAGCGTATTCACACTGGCGCAAAACCTTTTCCATGCACGATTTGTGGCAGGTCATTGTATGTTTCAGTGTTTTTATGATTACCGTTCATTTCTTGTCTAATAGGTCGCGTAGTGCTAGAGGTGACTCGCTGACCAGGCATGCCAAAGTTCATGCAAATAAGACTGCTAGACGTGCCAGCACAGCTTCAAAGACTGTGGACAAGGTCGAGCAATCAGAAGCAGCAGAGTCAGAGACATCCCAGCCGGTGATTTCCCATCTTGAAACTTCACGGCGCCCACAGCTTGAGAATTCACAACATTACAACATTGCTCCCGATATATATCACTACGCAACAGCCCAAGGCACACCTTTTTATCATAACATGCCAGCAAATGCACCTTTCTATACTGTGCCTGAGCCTGCTATTGATCCATTACTAAGCCAACGATCTGCGCCATATGGCAACGCTGCCGAGCAACAAATCGATCCAATGCTGATGGGCAGGACTGCAAATCTGGAAGCACAACAGCAGCATCATGGTCAGCAGTACCTATCACGTCCTGAGTTTACACCGAACTTCGACAGGTAGAGTTGGCTAGCACGGCAGCATCTTCACACCAACGTTTGGAAGACAAGCGCTCCACGAGCTTGAGTTCGTTATATCAAGCCCGCATTTTCTACCCCAAGCGGCGCTCAAATACGCAGTACACGAACGCGACGATACCAGCTTGGTAAGCATGAATACGACAACCATCTTCGTTGGTTTTACTAACTAGAATCAGTTTGAAATCAACAATGGAGGAGGAGAGAACCCCAAGCCACCTGGCACAGCTGTACAGTAGCTGTTTATGGTATCGAAGGAGCAGGGAGAGAGGACGGGGTGACAGGCTCGAATAGTTTTGTATCATGGTATCAACTGTCAAACCGTCTCTCGATTCTACGGTAGCACGTGTTGAGTTACTTTGGTGTTGGTGTACTATATCACCATGATGAGTCTCATGTTATCGCTGCCAAGACGAGGCTGCCAAGTCAACGAAGTACAACAACAACACACCATGCTGAAGATAGTGCTGACACTGCCTCACATTGTGCGACCATTTTCAGCTGCACTATGAGAAGTTAACAGCTCTACGTATCTTGTGCGGCTGTGTTCCAGAAAATCTATGAGGTCTGATTCACAGCAAATCCATCACGCAAACATGAAGTTTAATCTCGGCGTACTCATTCTGCCTCTTGTACTTCTGCTTTCGGGCGCCTTCCTCGATCGAATCGGCAGACCTCTCAATCAATTGAAATAGGTAGTTCCGTGGTTGGTAACCTGGCCAAACACCTTATTATTTTCGAACTTTCCAGAAAAGGTATTCGTCACGGATCCTACGCTTGGTTTCTGGCCCTTCTGAACCAATTCGATGGCTTGCAATAGCAAAGTGTCGCTTACGTCCGGACTACTCGCAATTTCCTTGAGTTCAGCAGAACCTCGGTGGCCTTGATGGCATTAACCTCCTGAACACAAAGCTCCTGTCTTCTCGTGAGTTGAGCGGGAAAGAGGTCTTCAAGGTCTTTCACAAGATCGATTATGTCTTCGAGCAATCTCCGAAAGTTCTTCTCCTGACCAAGAGCCCATTTAGCCTTGGCCTTGAGCGAGGTATGATTTTGTCTTTTGATGGCAAGCTGACGCATCTGATCGGAAAGCTTGACTAATGCTGTTGAGTTCGAGGACGATGACTGAGTGATGTCTGATCCATTCATTGTTGCCATCTTTTTAGACGTGCCTTCAGCTTCCGCAAATAGTGTCAGAATTTGACCGAGGAGATGCTGCGCTTCGGGCACATGTTGGTCGTCTCTGAAAATCCCATTCAGGGTTTGAACATTCTGAGATCACTCAATCCAACTGATTCGCCCCAACGAGAGACCCGAAGTTGCGCATTGCTTAGCTTAGTGAGGCAGATTTGTGAGTTCTTGCCAAAAGAACGGCCGGCTTGGACGTAATCGAAGCAGTCGACTGCGTTGTTGAAAAGGCCGGCAAGAGCAACGACGCCTACAGTAAGTCCTGCTGCTTCCATTTCGCTCTTGTGCCCAGGGAGATTGCTTCAGAGGTCAGCATCTCTAGTAAAGTGGTTGCTATGGGTAAGCACTAAGGTAGGGCTGAAGGATAAAGCTCCAAGCTACCCCGCATCATACGGCTACTATCTGGTCATTCGCAGGACTTTTGTTACTATAGCCTTCGACAATGAGGTCGCAAGCTGCCTAACGCGTAAGCATTTGAATATGCTGCATGGTCTTGATTTTGTTTTGGTGCTTGGAAGATGAGCTCAACCAATACCTTTTCTAATCTCAACCACAGCAACAACTTTGGACACTTCGTGAAGTGAACCTTGGCAATGTTGACTTTGGAGATGTGGAGTGAGAAGAGCGAGAAAAGGAAGAGAAGATCGAGCTGGTTCAAAGTCTATATTTCGACTATCGCAGCTACAAGGATATCAACCCTGAGAGGATACAAGATACGTGCCACTAGTTCCTAGAGAGTGATCGCTTTCTCCGTTGGCGGGATCAAGCTGATTCGGCGCTACTCTGGATCACAGCATATCCCGGATGCGGCAAATCTGTACTCGCTCGTGACCTTGTGGACGAAGGCAGGGCGTGTACAAGGCCAGGTACTAAGCCGTATTACTACTTCTTCAGGGACCCAGGCAACGTAACTGAAGCTAGAGCTTTGAGGGCCTTGCTGCATCAATACTTCGTCGCTCACCCTGCCGAAATTTCCTTTGCCCTCGATACGTACCGCAACCTTAGGGATCAGCTAAAGGATAGTGCATCGCAGTTATGGGAGCTCCTGATCGATGACCTCGTGAGATCTAATGGAAATGAAACTATCATCATCCTCGACGCGCTTGATGAGTGTATAGATGTAGAAAGAAATATTTTCATCGGCAGGATTGTAAAGCTCTACCGCCATGCAGGGTTGATCAGGACACTGAAGCTGAAAATCTTGATCACTAGCCGGCCGTATCCAGATATTGAGGATGAATTTGACTTTCCGCTTGAAGCAACAGAGTTTCTGCATTTTGAGGGCGAGTTTGAGACTGAAGCCATTACCAAAGACGTCAACACCGTACTTGAGACCAGGCTGCCACGTGTGACAAAAGGGCTGAGCACATCACAGAGGCAGCGTCTCCTCGAAGCATTACAAGCAACGCCCAATCGAACATATCTCTGGGTCCGTTTGATTCTTGATCGCCTTCAGGATCAGCTTCGCAACTGTTTGAACGATCAGCAGCGTAACAGACTGATACATGATACACCAAGATCACTAGATGGTATCTATTCTCGAATGCTTGATCGTGAACAAGCAGGCGATACGGGTATACGTCGTAGCAACGCCCGTACGCTTTTGCAAATCCTTGTTGCCGCAGATAGACCATTGATAGTACATGAAGTTCTGGAAGCGTGTACAATATACTGGGACGTGTCTAGCCGTTCGTGGCCAGAGACTGACGCAGCAGCTCTCGAAGCGTTTGGTAGAACACTACGATCAATCCTAAATCTGATGGTAATGGTACATGACGACAAGGTGTACTTTATACATGCAACTGCTCGAGAGTTCTTGCTCAAGGGTCAAGACAAGATCGAGCCATCAGATTGGCACGAATGGTAACATTTCGACGTGTCTGAGGCTCACTCCAATATGACCACTATATGCGTAAAGACCATCTGTATTCCACAAGAGGAGGAATGTCGACTGGATTTGGAGTACGAGTGGGGTTGCAAGTGTCACGAGTGTCATTGTTCCCGCCCCAAGAGGCCATTCTATACCTATAGCGTTAAGCAGTGGTACTGTCATTTCCATCAATCCGCTAATAATCTGCCAAACGACATCATCACTTCTGTTTCACAGTTATGTACACCAGAAGACAAGTTGTACCATTTATGGTCATGCAAAAACGATAATCGCTGCTCCCACATCGATGCTGTTAGATACGTAAAGAAACCAACGCCAGTGTCAGTTTCGGTTCGATTCAATCTTGTGGCTATCACGGAAGATATCTTGAACGGTATCAATGAAGAAGGCATCCGAGCGATCGGGCAAACGGACATATTTGATTATCGTTCTCACACACAAACTGCGCTGGAGAATGCCTACCAGAATGGTCATCGTTCAATGGTTGGGACGCTGTTGAGCAGAGGCGTAGCCAGATATGAATCACACTCTCAAGCTGCGAACTGTCTATTATCTGCCGTTCACCATATTTGCAATGAACGGGAACCTCTTGAACACCTGCCCATTGAACACCTATCAAATGACGAGGTATTGAAGGAAGCATACATTTCTGTGTACGAGTATGTGGCGTATCGTGGACACATCATGAATTTGCATAAGAAAACTACCCTGGACTTTGTCAAATATCTGCTACGTGCTGGAGTACCTATAGACAGCACTGACAAAGCGAAACAAACTGTACTCATGCACGCAGTAAGACTTTTGGACCCTGATGTGGTCTCTTTCCGCCTCGGAGCAGGTGCTAACATTGATGCACAAGATAGCTATGGACAGACGGCACTACATATAGCTGCCCAAATCTCATCGCTGGCGATATGTCCACTCCTACTCGAAAGGGGTGCAGATATCAATATTCAAAACCACAGAGGCCAGACCGTACTACATATTGTTAATCAAAAATCAGATAGTGAGAGCACATACTGGTTGCACATGATGAATGTCCTGCTGGAGAGCAACCCAGACCGGAGCCCCGTCGATTGTAATGGTTCGACTGCTATAGATCTAGTCATGAATTCCGATAATGGCTTTCGCAAATTCTACTTCAACCGGGATTTAGAGGGAATAGAATTTATATATCGTGGAGAAGACGTAGACGATATATCGTTGCTCTTGCGCCAATTCAAGACGGATTTGAAGTTGACATTCAATTTTCCCGCCGTTGCCAGGACAGAGGGCGAAGGAGACGGATACATCCTTGAGGCCGAATTGGCTGCAGAGGTCCTTGGAGACACGGAACAGGTTTTCCACTATTCGGTTCTCCGGACTTACTGGCCTCGTGTTATACAGCTCGGGTATGACGCATTGATCCTATCTATACGATTGACAAAGGTCCCACGACAGTACCGCAATGATCCGACCAATGAAGATGTATATGAGTGCATCCGCCTATTGCCAGGGTATGGCGTGCGAGCAAGAAGGTCTCTTAATGAAGGAAATCCGATCCGAGGGAATGAATCAGATCCATCAAGTCCGGACGCCTTACCAGGTCCGAACGCCTAGCTTTTTCAAAATACTTCAACAATGCAATGGACTCTGAGCACCATACGTTAGCAACGAGAGACAAAGAGAATGCGGTATGATTCTTTGAGGACGGTTATACTACAAGCAAATGGAAGGTGCGATAGGTGAGTGTTGAAAGAGGTTTAAAGTGGCAGATTTCAATAGTTTGATATTCAGCGAGGACATCAACAAGACAGCTAAATCATAAATCTTGACGTTCATCATACAGGTCATCTTTCTCTTGATTTATCTTGACGTGTCAGCGGAAACCTCGGCCTCCCCTCTTGGAGGCGACCTGTAAACAAAAGTCCTTCGCCCCGACACGCCCTACCATCGCCAAAAAGCCTTGAAATTCTTGTAAACGTTCTACGCAGGTCTCATGCCAACGAGCGTATGTCAGCTCGACAATATCCAATGCGGTGCTGTTGTCGGTCGACTGGATACTAGTGTATCTAGGCCGTTATGTGGTTTGAGTACTAGTGGAGTTGGGGTGTGTGGAAGCTAGTACGGATCGAATCGCTCACCAATCACCGTTCTCCTCGATACATCTGTAACTATACCAAAGGACCTCTACTATGGGACTTCTAGAGATCTTCGCGCCGGGTCTACAATATATCGGCTTGTCCTAGACGACATCGACCACTGAAGCTCCGTCTCGGAGACTCGAGACATCAACTAGATCCATATCGAAGCTGAGCTCCGATAGACATCAATTTTTAGAACTTTGCATGATTGGTATGGCAACCGAAGGCAAGTCTTGGTTAGCGTCAAAAGCAGGTGGCTATCTTGTGTGGCAGCAGTAACAGCAGCTGCGCTACTTTTTTGCTGCAATCAGCTGCTCACAAAGCTTGACATAGCCGTCAACAAACACATCAGTACGCAGCTTTGCAGTTCGAGTGTTTATCGACCACTCCATAAAATGTGTTCGGTCCTGTTCTTCATATGGTTTATCAGTGTCGTCCTTCGCAGGAGCACTGCCATAAGTCCCAGCATCATCCTTCTTCGTTCCTCCACTTTTTGCAAGCAATTCATCCACTGTGACCTTTGGACGCAGACGTTCGAGTATTCTGACGTTGCTGATCGCTTGCACTTCGTCTCTCGCTGCTGTCAGCTCATCGCTCGTGAAACCATGGAAAATGGTATGGGTCTGACAGCACGTCGGCGGGAACGGACGAAATGCAACAATTGCTTTGCCATCTTGTGCCTTGAACTCCTTGGTTTTCTCGACAATCTGTTCGGCTACTTCAATCATCTTATCCCTTTTCCTCTCGAATGTGCCGATGTTTTCATTGAAGCCTCGTTGACAGTCTGTGGTGTAATATGTCATACTGTATGCGTTCCCACCAGCACGTCGCTGCCATGTCTTTGCCTCATCGATGAAGGTGTTGTCGTTGCTAATTAACATTGCTCCACTCGCGCCGCCCAGACCTTTGTAAAAGCTGACGTACATGCTATCGAAGAGAGCTCCAATATCTGCAAATGTTTTGCCGGCAGTAGCTTGGTAGTAAGGTTCAATCTCCCATATCCGTGCTCCGTCCAGATGGAGCTTGACATTTGCTTTTTCACATGCTGCACTGAGGTCTTCAAGCTCAGAGAACGTGTATGTTTCGCACCCAAAGTTGCGATTGGGCAATTCCATGACGACAGCTACAGGTCTCTCAGCCTCTGGAAGCTGCAAAACCAACTTCATTTCGTCAACAGTGGCAAGTTTATCTCGCTCCGCACCAAGGAGCACACGATCCAGCCCGTACAGCTCCTTATACGAGACCATCTCCGCCGACTCAAGATGACATGAGACGTGCCAAGCGACCAAGTTTCTGTCCGCACGCTGACAATAGATCTTCATAGCTGACAGCTGTGCTTGAACACCGGTTTGGAAGAAGAGACCGTGTGATTTGCCGAGGAGTCTGGCAATGTGCGTTTCGAATGCTTCTTTGGATTCGCCGGCGCCATAGACGTCTTTGGTTAGTGTTGAGGGGATGTGTAGAAGTTGTTTGCGCCCCTCAATGGTTTCCTCGCCTAGCACGTTGGTGAGATAGTCTTTGGGATTTTCGGCATATTTGGCTGTTTGCTGGATGTCGAATGATACGGATGCTTCGTCGCGGAAGATAGCTAGTTTGATGGTTTCTGACTGTGTTGTTTCTGTCTTTGTTGCTTTTGTTGCTGATTCGTCGTCCACCTTATCATCAGATGGGATTGGGATTGGAGCTCTGGAAGACGACATGATTTAAATGTGCGGCGGAAGTGAGGATATGGAAATTGGCACGAATCGATGAAACTCAGGGCAAGATGAATGCAGCTACTTTTATGAATGAGGAACGCAGCTGAGAAGAAGAACAGTGGGAGGATTTTGTCAGCAGGTCGTTTGTCTGAAGTGAGTGGTGAGTAAAGATACTAGTACAAAAAGAGATAGTGACGAAATAGGAAGGTCGGCTAAACGTTCTTATCAATGTGGTCACGCGCTTTGACAAAGGCCTTCTCAAGTATGTTATTCTGACATGTTGATAGCACCGGTAATCGCGCGTCATTCAGGTGAATATGTGGTCATAGCTAGTTCTAGGGCGTTCTTTAGCCTTGATCTGTTTCGAGGCTCAGGTGAGTAGATTATTTACACCACAACGGCAGTGTAGAGCACAGCTGTCCAGGAGAGGACTTCTTCTAGCAATAGCTTCACTTGATCTTACATTCTACAAAACTTCCTGCCCGATCTTCCCCACGTCTCCATTGCTTGCCGTATCCTTTGTCAACGTCTCTTCCTCCTTCTCCCTCAACCCCGTCTTCGTCTCAACATGCTCACTACTCAACCTCGTCCTGACCACAAACGCACTCGCCAACAATCCAACGCCCGTAACACAGGTCATCAAAATCCACATATTCCTCAAACTAGCCGCAAACGCCTGTTGCACAGCCCTCCTCTGCCCTAAATCTCTGATCCCCTCAATCATCGCCACGTTCGCAGTAGCGTCTCCGCCCGTGAACTCAGCAAGAAGCGAGTCCGACAGCCCAGCCGCGCGAAGCTGAGGGATATGCGCGCTCATGCCGTTTTGTATCACCACGCCCGCTATGACCACACTCATTGCCATCCCCAGGGTTCGTACGAATCCTTGCGTTGCCGTGGCTGTCGCTACATCGTCTTGCCGCACCAGCGCTTGGATCGCAATTAGTGGTGGATTGAACACTAATCCTGCACCGATGCCCTCGATTACCTCGAACCCTATTGTCGTCGCTAAAGGTGTGTCGGCGTCGATGTAGATGAATAGACCCATGCCCAGGGTCATCAGAGCCATACCGGACCAGATCAGTTCGCGGTACCGGCCTGTGAAGTGCATGACTAGACCGCAGAAAATGCCCATTAGTGCTTCGAGAATTGTGACGGGCAGGAGGTAGAGACCTGAGTGAAGGGGTGAGGATAGAAGGACGGATTGGAAGTAAAGGGGGAGGAAGTATTCAACCGCGTTGAAAGCCTAGATTCGGGTCAGTCCTGGTCGCTTATTGAATTGAGCATGATTCGAGAGATTGGGACTTACGAAGCCATGAGCAAAGGTGAGAACGAAACATGCGACATTGGAGCGATGGTTGAAAAGACTCATTGGCATCAGAGGGTATTTTGCGACTTTCTTTTCAGTCAAGAAGAAGAACCCTCCCATCAACGAGCCGAAGACAATCAGGCAGATGACCTTGGGGGATGACCACGGAAAGACGACACCGCCAAAGTCAAGTCCTAGTAGTAGCATCAAAGTCAGTCCTAGGATACAAAGACTTCCTAAGAAGTCAATCGCTAAAAGGCCCTCCTTCGCGGGCGTGTGAGGATTGTGTACTTTCAGGTACAGTAGAAGCAGTAGTCCAGAGAGTCCAGAAATAGGTAAGTTGATCCAGAAGATCCATCGCCAAGAATATTGAGCGAAAATGCCACCCAGTACGGGCCCTGTTTGCAGAAGAGGTCAATGGTTGAATTATTTGCCACGTCGATAGCGTAAGAACTCACCAAGTCCCCCAGCGAATGCCCACACCAACTCCATGATTCCAATGAACAGCCCTCTCGTCCTAAACAATAGTCAGCACATCTTCCATCCATCACCCATAATCATCCCTCACTCACCTCGCCGAAAACAGATCCGCAACAACAATCATAGTGACGTTAAGCAGTCCACCTCCCGCCACACCCTGCAACGCCCTTCCTAGAATCAATGTTGTCATGCGTTTCGCTGTAGCGCAAACAATCGAGCTGACAAAAAACCACGCTACACAAATCAGCAAAATCGGCTTCCTGCCCCAAATATCGGAGAACTTGGCCCATATGGGCGCAGCGGCGGCATTGGCGAGGAGGTAGGCGCTTCCGATCCAGGTATAGCCGGATGCGGAGTGGAGAGAGGCTGAGATTGAGGGTACGGCTGTTGCTACTATTGTTTGGTCGAGGGCGGCGACGAAGAGAGAGAGCTAATATGGATTAAGTTAGTGATTGGGAAAGTAGAGGTGGATTCGGAGAATGGAGCAAGTAATCTTCATACATTTAGTGCAATCATGAGGACGACCATCTGTAATGTGCTTCGGGATTGGTCTTGGACATCTTCCGTGTCAAGTTCTTGTATTTGGTTTTGAGGAGTAGAGACGACATCTTGGCCTCTTGATGCTGGGAGCGGCTCTTTTGACATGCTTCACATACTCTTACACTACAAGCACAAAAGCAAAGGAAGAAAATGATAAGAATATATAAGAATGGTTGTACAAGGTTGAGGATCGAATATACATGTAGTCGCGATATTTTTTCGACCAAGTCCGGCAGTAGTCTTGGCGCTCGGAACACCCGACACTCTTCCCTGGAGTATTCGAAATATATGATGCTTGTTGTGAGTATCGCTAGTGGAGGAACTGAACTGCTTAAAGGTGAGGATTGGTACAACATTCCCTGCATTTTGCCCAAGCCAAGGCTATGAATCTCGGACAAGACAGACAGCTAAATCGAACGATAATATTCGTCCTTCCTCATCCTAGTACATCTTTCACAGATTCTTCCAATCACGTTCCACCCAGCTTGCTTAACCATATTTCGTCCCAACCTCACTTTCATCCATGTCCTACTCAATCTTCCCTCCTCCCTCTTCCCGCATCCCTCCCCCAAACCTCATCCGCATCCTTCTTTCCTTTCGTCTCCGGTACAAACCATACTACAAAGGCTACTGTAGCCATTGCCGCGCCGAAGAAAACATAGTAAACTCTTCCCTTGCCCAACTTCTCATTCACCAACGGGAAGAACTGCGTTACCACAAACGTGCTGGCCCAACTCGCCGCCAACGCCCACGATTGCGTCGAGCCTACTGCTTCGGGACCTACGAGCTCACTTGATAGAATGAAAGGAATGGGACCGAGACCAAGGCCGAAGAAGCCAACAAATGTTAGGACCATGATGGCGGAGAGGATGTTGATGCCACGAGCAATACCAATGGCGAGAAGGAGGGAGGAGAGGCCCATACCGCCTACACTGGCGACCAAGCATGTTTTGCGTCCAAGGCGGTCGATTAGTGGGGAGAAAGCAATAGTGACGACTAAGTTTATAACTGCGACGAGGACGTTGAGTAAGGAGGCTGAGGTCGTCAGGATGGAGGAGAGCAGGGAGACACCGTAGACGATGATACTGTTTATACCGCAGAATTGTTGGGCTGCCATCAGAAACATAACGGCTAGCACGGCGCGGTTGTAGGAAGGGTGAGTGAGAACGGTGAAGATGGAGATGCTGGCTTTTACTGTGTCCTTGGCGGAGGTGCTGGCGGATGCAGTGGAGGGGTGGCGATCTTCTTCGTTGTTGAGGAGAGCCGCTTCTTCGCCTGGATGTCATTGTTAGCGGTAGACATGAGGTCGTTGTATCACGATGCTAATATACCTTCGCGCTCTTCAGAGCTTTCGATTCCCCATCCCAATACCTCCTCGTGAATATCAGACTTATGTCCTCTCAATTTCCTCAGAACCTCCTTTCCTTCCCTGGCCCTGCCGTGATCAGCAAGCCATTTCGGGCTTTCGTCCACAAAAAATAGCATCGCTAAATGAACAACTGCAAGCAAGCCTCCCACCCCAAGTATGACACGCCACAGCTGACCCTTGCTCATGAAGAAGCCAAGAAGTTGTGCAAAAAAAATGCCCAAATTAATACTCGTTTGGGTAAAACTGCCAAAAAGACCTTTATACTTCGGGATAGCAATCTCGCTGATGATCAATGGTGTGACGACAGTGGAAGTACCGACACCGATACCAGAGATGAAACGACCGGCTGCCATGACCCATACAGCTGGCGCGAGGGCTTCAAGAAATGGACCGACGACGAGAAAGCCAGCATTATAAAGGAGGGCAGTGCGGCGACCGTACTGTGCCGCAATGGTGCCGGAGACAAGAGCACCGATTAGGCCACCGACTGTGAGGATAGAGTTGACCACGCCGATTTGGAGTGAGGTCATGTCCAGACATTGTGGCAGTTTGTCATTGTAGTGGCCGCCGCTTGACGGTGTGGAGCAAGTGATGACGGATTGTGGTGCGTTGAGTTCTGACTGGTAAAGATATTATTACATGATCACAAGTATGTATATGAGTTTAAGTACGAACAAGATGGTAGCCATAAAGCACAGGTGCAAGACAGGCTGTTGTGAGGGAGAAGACGAAGTAAGGTGTGAGATCACGGAGGGATCCTGTATCTTCACCCATGTTCGTGAAAACGTCACGCAGGATGTCTAAGGATTCACCAAATCAGCAGTCGCACTGAAAGCAAATTCCTAGCACGAGAGAAGTCTCGGAGAGGTGACAACGAATGTGCGGCGCAACCTTTGCGTGCTGTCATATTAATAGGCTGTCTGATTAGGCTGAATGGAGGATGGCTCTCCGTGTCCTAAAATAGGAAGTTTGATGTATGAATTCTCTTTGCTCTCTTTTCAGCTCTGCTTCTATACTATGCTACAAATACATTCGTGGTGGTGGTATCTCAAATATGTCCCAAGCCAGAAACGCCGCCTTCCATAGACTCCTAAACATACCAGGGCCGTAGCTGAAAGATCAATGCACGATATCCACAATATCACCACCAGCGCGTAAGCTCTTATGTCCCTCTCTACTGCAATCATTTTGACGTCGTCTTGATGTGGTTTGATAGCCATGCCTATTGATGGGTCAGCTATTCAGGTCGTCTTACAATCTTGGTAGACATACCAATCCTTCGAAGATACCATCTCCTGTTGTAGCACAGCTGGGCTCGACCTTCCAGGTGTGACTCTTTGCGACATTGTCTAGCTGTAATCGATCCGATACCTCCTTCGGCCTCATCGCTGTAATAAACATTAGCACTTTGGCTTCTAACACAGCACTTCTGCCATATACATACATCCTTGCACATCCTGCTTGTTTGCAAATACCAATAACAGTGCGTCCTTCATCTCACGATCCTGAATGATGCGCGCCAATTCTGTTCGTGCCTCATCTATTCTCTCGCGATCTGACGAGTCGATGACGAAGATGAGTCCTTGCGTGCCAGAGAAGTAGTGTCGCCAGAGTGGTCGAATCTTGTCTTGACCTCCTACATCCCAAACATTGAATTTTGTGTTCTTGTATGTCACTGTTTCTACATTGAAGCCTAAAAGAAGAAGCGGAATGTTAGAGCTGTTGCACTCGTTTGCGCTGTGCTATGGACTGTGGCTTGACTAACCGACTGTAGGAATCGTTGTAACTTCTTGATTGAGTTTGAGCTTGTATAGAATAGCTGTTCCTCATGTCAGCCAAGGCATTGCCGCTTTTGCAAACTCATGAAGCGCACTTGTCTTTCCAGCGGCATCCAAGCCCAACATCAGCAGGCGCATCTCCTTGGTGCCGAATATCTTGCTCATCATTCTTGACAGATTTGCGCCCATCGTCGCGGTATGTGTATGTGATTGATCTCTCGAAGAATGAAAAGCGCTTCCTGTCACACTTGTCTTCTTTACGTTCAGGCGCGTGTCCTTGATGGATTATGTGGGTCCACTATGGGGTTTGATATGGGAGGATGAAGAGACAAATGTGCTTGTTCGTTGAGGCTCAGTTGCTGGTGGATATCCGTAGAACGTGAGCGAACGTGAGGGTACGTCGGTAGATGTACAGAGACGAAACGAGTGACGATGGTGTTGCTAAGGATTGACATGAGAGTGAGACGAGATGGAAAGGGGAAAACCAAAACGAACCTGAAACATGGTCCGTGCTTTGACGCGAGTCATAGCTCAGGGCACGGGGCTTGGAATACTGAGCCTATGTTATCAGCCTCTGACAGAACTACATCTTCTGCCACTATATCATGCTGCGTTTACGAGCTGAGATCATGCTCTTGTTGGTGCTGTGCAAGTGCGTGCCGTCAGCCGTGTTATGCTAGAAAGATGTTCTCGCGTGACTTGGGATTGACGGATTTCGCTCCGCATCGGATCCGTCAATCGCTATCTCGCTTCTCGGGTTTTCGCCATCGTTGTTATGCCTTAACACCGCTGGCTGGCTGGCGGCGTCATACTTGATAATCTGTGACTTTCTTCCCTCCTTTGTCCCTCTTAAAAAGCAATTGCACACTCCTTGCAAAACCATTGTCCCTCGCCTCAATCAAATCCATATCAGATCGACTTAAGATAAGGCTTGACTGTCCTTGGCACCTGCAGGGTCCTCATTCTTCAAAATGTCATCATTTATCCCCATGAGACCGATAAGAACTCGAACAAACACATCAAGACCTAACTCGACGCGAGGAAGATCAAGCACACAAAGCAGTCGGCCTAATGATCTTCACCGTATCTATTCTTCCAGAGGTTTCGATGACCATGCTACGTACCACGACGACCACTACGGAAATGCAGGATTCGCTGGTGATGAGGAGGATGAAAGCGATGAGGAGGAAAGTGACGGCAAAGATAGTCGTGGCCAGGCACGAGTGAGCTCTAGGGAAAACCAAACACAACATGGAGAGGACTCAGAAGGCCATGAAAGCTATGAGGAGGAAGAGAAGGAAGAGGAAGAGGAAGCAGTGCCGGAAATACGGATGGGTATACCAGATGAGCGCGATGTCGAAGCGAGACCGAAGATGAAGAAAACAAAATCAAGAGCATCTTCAAAAAGTCGTGATCCCAATCTAATATCTTGGGATGGGGCGGATGACCCTGATAATCCTAAGAATTGGGCCATGAAGAGGAAATGGGCAGCTACATTCGTGGTCTCCAGCTTCACCTTCATCTCGCCAGTGTCTTCGTCGATGGTCGCGCCAGCACTAGGTGCAATGTCAGCAGATCTTCAACTCACCACGTCGTTCGAGCAGGCTCTAGTCTTGTCCATATTCGTTCTTGCATATGCGGTCGGGCCTCTATTCTTAGGTCCGCTTTCCGAGGTTTACGGACGTGTGAGGGTACTTCAACTATCTAACCTCTTCTACCTCTGTTGGAACTTGGGATGTGGTTTTGCAAAGACAAAAGGACAGATGTTGGCATTTCGCTTTCTTGCTGGTCTTGGCGGAAGTGCACCTCTGGCCATTGGTGGCGGTTTACTCAGTGACGTTTGGAGTCCTGATCAACGTGGGAAAGCAATCAGTATCTACAGTTTGGCACCTCTTCTCGGGCCAGCAGTCGGTCCAATTGCAGGAGGTTTCATCGCTGAAAACACAACTTGGCGATGGGTTTTCTGGTCCACCACTTGCGTCGACGCCGCTATTCAAATTAGCGGTCTTTTCTTCCTACAGGAGACCTACGCGCCTGTCCTGCTCAAACGTAAAGCACAGAAGATGCGGAAGGAGACGGGCAACGCAGCACTTCACACAGAAGCCGAGTCACCAGATCGCACACTAGGCAAGGTCCTGCGAACCGCTCTCGTCCGGCCATTCATCCTTCTCGGCACCCAAATTATTATTCAATTTATCGCTCTTTATATGGCTTATCTTTATGGCACGATGTACTTGATCCTCTCAACCTTCCCGTCGCTTTGGACAGATATCTATCACGAATCTATTGGTATTGGTGGCCTGAACTACATCTCGCTTGGTTTAGGCTTCTTTCTTGGCACACAGATCACAGCGCCCATCAACGACCGCATCTATCGCAAGCTTAAGAAGAAGAATAATGGCGTCGGAAGGCCAGAGTTTCGCGTGCCGCTAATGTAAGTAGCTTCCTGTTGTCCCACGCAAACAGCAACTAATATCCCCACAGGTTCATCGGTAGTGCCTTAATCCCAATCGGACTCTTCTGGTAATTAATTTGATAATAAAAGCGTTTTTAATAAAGAAAGTCATAATAACACAGAATTGTTAGGTACGGCTGGTCCGCCGCCGCCCGTATCCACTGGATCATGCCCAACATTGGCGCCTGCATCTTTGGCGCCGGCGCAATCATCTGCTTCCAATGCATGCAAACCTACATCGTCGACGCGTACGCCAAATACGCCGCCAGTGGTGTTGCAGCTGCTGTTGTGCTTAGGAGTTTGGCGGGCTTTGGGTTCCCGCTGTTTGCGCCGGCGATGTATGGTGCATTGGGGTATGGATGGGGAAATAGTGTGCTAGGGTTTGTGGCCATTGTGGTGGGCTTGCCAGCGCCAGCGCTGTTTTGGTTTTATGGAGAGAGGTTGCGGGCGAGGAGTACGTATGCTTCTGGTGCTTGAGAAGTAGAAGAGGACGATAGTGCATCGCATGCTTTGGGAAGCGTGTAACTCTGCCAGCAAACAAAGGAGGCTCGTCGACTGGCAGTGGCAATTCCTATAAACGCCTCACGCGTCGGACGCCATTTTGTACTTGCGAAGCTCGAACATAGAGCTTGTTCGGGCAGAACGAGAAGTTTTACAGAGCGTTTTGGATGAAGCTGATAATAAGTGCCTTGCAACAAGGGCATATGTTGAAGGAATAGCAGAGGTCATGACAGCTATTGGGAACACTGCCTGGTGGTAGCCTCAAAGCTCATTTATCGTGATTACATGAACCTCTTGGTCTCACCTCATTCTTGTTCAACATTGATCTCCCTCAACGGAGAAGACATCTGTAGTAGTATTCGATACGATGTTAGGCATGCTTGGATTCTTTAGATCGAAAAAGCAAATGAGCGTTGATAAAGCAGTCAGCCACCAATTATCCTAGACCGCTTCACCGGTGACCCTGGCGCCCTTCTCGGCATACGAAATATCTTGAACATTCTCGTCGCCCACACTCTCAATGTCTTCCCTCATACTATCAACACCGTCAAGCACAACCACCTGCGCGTTCGCAACCTGCGACTCAAATGACAGCTTTCCATCCCCACCTTGCACAGGCCATATCATGCAAGCCAAGTAGTACGACCCGCCACCCATGATGAAACTCAAAACCCAGCCTAGTGAGTACATGTGTGTGGCTGCCGGACCGACTGTATGACCGAAACTAGCCGCGAAACCTGGCAGTGGTAGTATGAAGCCGAGGATGAAAGCGGCAAAGGCTCGCATGTTGAAGCCGTGGAAGTAGTGATAACGTCCTGTATGGGACAGTGTGAAAAGGTCGTGAATGTCGACGTTGCCGTGGCGGATGACGAAGTAATCAATGATCATGATGGCGACAACAGGGCCTTGGAAGATCGAGTATCCACCGAGGAAGTTGAGGAAGCCATTCGCTGTAGCGACAATACGCCTGGTTGTATAAGATTAGCTTGAAGAAGATGACGAAGTTGACAGGGAGAAGGCTTACCAAGGCACGATTGCGAAGGCAACTACCAAGCATATAATTTGACCGCGGATGATGTTGATATATTTTGGGCACAAACAGGTCACGTCTGCAGCGAAGGGGATGAAGTTGCAAGCAATCGAGGTTCCTAGTGTTGCAAAAGCGAAGGCCGCTGAGGCGAAGAATACTCCGGCCCTTGATTTGGATGTGTAGGTGTGATCCAAAATACCATTCAACAGGTCGTAGGGATTCCAGTATGCTTCGCCATATAGATTGAGAACGGCCGACTATATTTCCAGAATTAGCTCAGATGTTGTTATACTGCTTACATCCTCTCACCGAGCTTAACAGAAGGGGGATGAGGAGAGTGCTGGACCAGTTTTCGCAATGAGAATTGACACATCTAAATCCCCCTCTATTAAGCCCGTCCTGAGGATAGACTGACCGTAGTAATGACCCCAAATGCTGCACAAAGTGTTTGTGCGATTGGCAGACTGATCAGTTGACCCCACAGTTGTGCATTCTTGGTCTTTGAGTACCTAGCCAAGTCTGGTACTGTGACCAACAAAGCCGAGTTGGCGCCCATGACGGAGTTGAACTGAGCAACGATACCCCAAGCAAACACAGTATTGGAAGCTCTTGTAGATGTGTTGACGAGTGCCTCTGAAGACACTCCGCTATTCGCAGTAGTGGCCCAGAGGACTATACCAAGGCCTGCCAGAGGCACTATGACTGATTTGATGCTGAACAGAAGCTGAATCTTCGACGTGTGAACGAATAGGAAGGGGAGCGTGCAGAGGAAGGCGAGGAAGAACCCAACCATGACTTGCGTTGTAATGTACTGGTCTTTGGGAATCCCGTTTGGTATCCGCTCCCAGCCTGGGAATATGCATCGCAAACAGACAGAGATGAATTGTCCTTCGAAGTACTAGATCAATGTTGGTCAGTCTGAAAGGCATGCTGTGAAGTATTCCCATAGTTTAAGGACGTACTAGTTGAACACCACCCCAGATTATCCCAAGGATAGAACGCAAGACAACGACAAAGTATTGTCCATAGACACCAAAGCTCAGTCTTGACAAGACAGGGTAGCCAACATGGTACCTGGCTGCAGCTCGACCATTCAGCACAATCACTGCAGCTGATAAGAGGTTGGCGAAGAATACAACAAGCAGTGCATCGCGGATGGTAGCACCCAAGGCGATCATTGAGGCGCCAACGGACCAAGTAGAGACATTCCAAGACTCGCTCCACCAGTATGCTGCAAAATTCCACACTGTCCAGGTCTGTCGGCTAGGTCCTGATGGTAGAAGGTCCTCATTGATAAGGATAGACGTCGAGCTCTTCAGAACCAGTGCTTGGTGGAAGGCAGAGGGAGATGAGAAAGCATGGCGGATTCGCCTAAGAGCTGAAGTCATAATTGTGATGATTGTGTATACAGTCTTAAGGTCGTTCACAAGTGGAATTGTATCGCAGGCTTTCACAACCATGTACATAGCACGGCATCACAGGGGTATCTTATACACTCAGCACCACTTGTCATGATAGTACCCGGCTTGCGAAGGTCAGCTGAGCAATCAGTAGAATGCTATCGCTGACTTGATTCTGCCGTGATACGTTATCTTGGTAGAGGTTGGCGTGAGTGGGATGAGTGGGCATAGAACGCCTCGGAATAGGAGAAGGGCGAGATGGAAACGAAACGGTCGGCGCTATCTTCTTAGGAGCTGGCGCCCACATTTCGCTTGGCGATCCGTGCCTAGCTTACTGCCCACCCTTTCAGCGTCTGCATAATGTCTGTCTCAAATAGTGAGAACGGCGAAGTCTTTAGAGGTTGCCTGTGACAGTAGTATCACTAGACACTTCAATAAACGAAACATACCTTATCATGTCGATGACGAGGATGGAGATGCCGACTACTGGCGGTATGGTTGGTCCAAAAGAATCAGCCCAAGGCGGCTCATTGTGGTACAAGTGTGATCCGCCTATGAACCTGGGCGAGGCACCAATCTATCGAGCCAGTGACTCGACATTACACTGGGTAGATTGTCTTTGCGAACCTGCTGAGATACATATTCTGAAAGTCAACCCAGACACAGGAGATGCAGAGGGCAAGAGTCGGGTTGTGCCACTGGCTGATAGTGTCACTGTTGCGTTCTTTCGAAAAGATCATCCAGGATCATACATCTGTGCCTACTATCAAGGAGTAGCATTCCTTGATGAACAGACTGGAAGACTGGACGTCGTCAAGGAGATCATACCGACGTCGGAACGTGATGCGCTTCGTTTCAACGATGGCGGAGTGGATGCGAAAGGAAGGTTTTGGTTAGCTGAGATTGATAAGAAGGCTATGGCATATGGCCCTAATCAGCTACCTACAAGCTACGGCGAACCGAAAGGCCGATTGTGGAGATATGATCCTGATGGTTCGCTTCATCTCATGGAGAAAGGCATTGTCTGCGGCAATGGTCTCGCCTGGAGTCCTGACAATAAGACGAGTAAGTTTCCGACAAGCATAAGTGATAAGACAGAACGACTGACGATATTGCAGTGTACTTCAACGATTCAGTCGCGATGATGGTCTTTGCCTACGACTTTGATCTTGACTCTGGAAACTTGTCTAACCGTCGACTACTGGTCGACCGAAGGCAGTTGTATGGTGAACCAGATGGTATGGTTGTGGAGTAAGTCCCCTCTGTTGGTCTTGTTTTCATCACCATGTAACTCACTCTTTATAGCACGGAGGGTAACCTTTGGATTGCGATGTTCGCCTCACATCGTGTGATGGTCTTCAGCAAGGATGGAGAGCATTTGAAGGACGTTGTGTTCTCTGCTGCCAACATGGCATGCACAACCTGGGGAGGTAGCCGTTTCGATATGCTGTTTATTGCGACGGGCAAGGACAAGAGTCCAGGAGCAAAGTCCGACGATGAAGGAGGGCATATGTTTCGATACAAACCGCATGGACATCGAGGAATGGCAAAGTACGAGTTTGCTGGGTAGTCGATAGATTTCTGATTCATGATGATTTTGCATAATGAGTTTTTGCCACCTGCAATTCACCGCAACAGCTGAAACACCATAGTGAATATGCTCCAGATCCGTGATATCTAGTGAGCATGTCTGTCGTGTCGAAACTCAAGCAGGCAAGTTAAAGCTCTCGTTCAGGACCCTTGTTATGCAATGTGGTGCGGCAGGTAGGTGCGACCAGGTAATCCAGTTCCTTTCCTTAGAGCTTGTTGAGTAGATCTGGTTCACCTGCAGTATCTGAGCGCTCTGCTGTATACAAAAAAACTTTGCGTATCCTGCTGATGCAGTGTACCACAACAAGCTGCTTTCTATCGCCGGTCTACACGAAAGCATATCCGATTCCGCACCAACCAAGAAAATCTATAATGGCAGACACCACGGCGATGTCACGATTACCTCTCCAACTTTGGGATCGGATATTCGACCATGTTATACCCAACCGCGAAGTCACTCTCCAAGAGTGGCGAGCAAGCAGGCTCCCAAGCTCTTTGCGCTACACTTGGACACAACATGCCCCAGCTCTACGATGCGCGGAAGGCGAGGATCCCGCCCACAACATGACGGTACGCGCTCTTGCAGATACGCCAAACCTACTCTTCCGCGGCTCGCGTCACAAATACTGGTCTACTTTGGTCCGCGAGGCTGTCTGGTGCATGGAGTGGGATCCTGATAGGATCCGCGACCCAGCTCGTGACTTGGACAGACTAGTTCAATACTTTGGTTCTAGTGTTCGCCATGTGGTGCTGCGAATGGATGGTATGTTTCCATTCTGGCCAGACCACGACGAGTTGGAGGAAAGAGCTACAGGTACCACCGAGCTGGCTTGGGACGTGATAACGAAGTTCCGAGAATTGCGCTCATTCAACAGACGCATAGAAGTGGAGGGGGGGCTTTATGCGGAAGAGGGTGATTGGCTAGAGTGCGAGATGTTCCCGTTTCCTATTCAAAAAGTCATGGGGACCGCGGTATGAGGGACACGGAGCAGTTTCCGACCTTTTCTTTGACGAAGGAGCTATCGTCCTTCGAAGGTCCCTTTCATCCATGTGTGCACCACATCTCAGGAGCCATCATGTCCTGAAACTACATCATGGCCCAATACGCCTGCACATATTTGGGCTGCGATAAGAGTTTCGTTCGTCCAGAGCACCTAAGTCGCCATCGTAGGAATCGTACGTAGCACTGCACGGTCTCACCCTCCTTATCTTGACTGATAAAGTACCTCCCTAGACTTGCCAACGCGCTATGCTTGTACGTTATGTGACAAGTGTTTTGCACGCAAAGATCTGCTTCGGCGCCATCAGGTTAGACATGAGAACCGTGGAGTGAGTGAGAGTCAGAACGAGAGCACGATGGAGGATGCCAGCATTATTGGTGATGTAGCATCAAACGCTTCGCCGGCCCAGCCAATGGAAGAGATAACAGCCTTTCGGCCGCCCATAGAATACCCGCATCCTTCTGGGCCGGTGCAGGACATCTCTACGATCATGGACCATTACGAGCAAGGGCAACCTCATTATATGTTCTTTGACTCATCGTATGATGGACAAGGCTTAGTCGAAGACCTGGACTGGCTCTTTAGTTGGCCAACAAACGATTTGGTCACCTCTGATACATCTGCTATGGCGGCTTTGTGGCCACCGGAGGTTGCTGGTACTCCACCCGGAAGCGTAGTATCCTCGCATTCAATAGCTGCTCAACAAGAACCGTTTTTGACCACAGGTGGATGGTTTGATATAGCTATAGCTGTAAAGAGTCTATTACACAGTCTTCCACAACAAGCTCTACAGAGCAATTTTTTCGAAGCTGGTCCGCTCGAAACGTTTTACGCATCTTATTTCAGTGGTTATAATTCGCACTTTCCAATATTGCATCAAGCATCCTTAGTACCAGGAGACATATCACCTTTGTTACTAGTCGCTATACTCGCACTAGGTGCAACTTTATCTACGAATGAGGAACATTTCACCATAGCACAACAGGTTCACGATGTTCTGCGATGGCTAATATTTAGTGAAGATGCTTTCCAGCCACCTGCGCCGCTATGGTGTTTACAGGCACTGCTTCTGGTACAAGCCCACGGTAAGATGTTTTCGTCCAGAAAACATCACGAGCTTGCGCACATATTCCACGGGTCAATAATAACTCTCATGCGAAGAGGGAGCTCGTATACGGATGCTTGGACAGAGGAGCTCACTGCAACACCTTCTCTTCAAAGATCATGGCATCATTGGATAGAGGAGGAATCCTCTAGGCGAGCGGCCTACTTCGCCTTTATCATGGATGCTCAACACTCATCCGTATTCGGACATGAACCTGCGCTGTCGGTCAGCGATCTTCGACTTCCACTACCCTCTAGCGAGACCTTATGGGATGCTAACACGGCCTCACGCTGGCAAAGAGAACGAAGCAGACTCAAGTCGGACCCACCACTTTTCCTGCAAACTCTTCGAGGGCTTTTGGCCAAGAAGCCGTTGCCAGTTACATTGAGTCCTTTCGCACGGTTCGTCGTTCTGCATGGATTATTCAGCATCACAAAACATATGCAAGCACGAGACCTGACGGCATCTGATGTAGAGGGTGAGAGGGCTACCGCTGACTCGTTGTCCGATGGAGATGCAGGTGTATCAAGTAGTAGCAACAGTACCTGGCGACAAGTCCTTGATCGAGCTATTGAGACTTGGTCATTGTCTCTGCTATTTCAGGAGCCATCACTCTGCCTCGAAGCAGCGCGTCCTCTTCAACGTATGGCACATGTCACCATCCACGTGAACTTGGTAGACTTCCATATACTCGCGGGAGCACCTTCTTTGACAGGCAACAAACTTGCAGCAAGTGAACATGCCAGAGCAAAGTACCGATTGAACACCTGGAGAGATAGTCCTGCAGCAAAACGCACGCTGTCTCAATGTTTGCTGCTCATACAAGAAACAATGTTCGTCCGCAATCATTATCGGGCTGCGGAGGATAATATCGCACTACGACCATGGTGTTTGTACCATGCAACCTTGATCCTATGGGCGTACGGCGTGCTTACAGCTCCGCAACAAGGAGGGCTGAATTCCACCATGACAGCAGAAGAATACATTGTGCATATGTTGAATGAACTCATGGGTGGTTCCGAGCGACTTCAAAGTGCGCAGCACACCGCAGGACTAATTCTGTCAGTACGAGATGCACTAAAGAGCTGTAGATGGGAATTGCTCAAGGAAGCGTATGCCACATTGGACCGCCTCATCCAGCCCTCCTAAGATCAGCTCATGTCCGAAATGCTTTCTGAATTACACAATATGAAGTGATGATTGTAAAAGGTCTAACATCTGTATTTGCTGGTTCCCTT
>Ga0160429_1000175_pt1 | contig 80290 bp, 64 predicted proteins | sample SolpanmetagenomR_FD_108199 | JGI IMG/M metagenome (GOLD analysis project Ga0160429, IMG submission 108199) | Solar panel surface microbial communities from Lawrence Berkeley National Laboratory, California, USA - R | ecosystem: Engineered > Built environment > Solar panel > Unclassified ... | reverse complement strand
AGGATAAGTACGTGTGGCTCGACCGCTTCACGGTGCGCAACCTGGAGCTGGTGCAGGCCCAGCACCCCGGCGGCGTGCCGCTGATTGATATCTTGGACCAGACCCTGACGCCGATGGGTGCCCGCCTGCTGCGCAAGTGGGTGGTGCTGCCGCTGAAGGAAGTCAGCCAGATTCAGCGCCGCCTCGACACCGTGGCCGCCCTCGTGGCCGCGCCCGAGCTGCTGGAAGAGGTGCAAACCCAACTGCGCCCTATCAATGACTTGGAGCGCCTTATCTCCAAAGTGGCCGTGCGCCGCGTGAACCCGCGCGAACTGTTGCAGCTGGCCCGGGCCCTCGAAAGCATCGCGCCGCTGCGCGAGAAGCTGGCCGCCTCGGGCGTGCGCGCCCTCGAAAAGCTGGCCGACCAGCTCAACCCCTGCGCCTCGCTGCGCAAGGAAATTCAGACCAAAATCCGCCCCGATGCGCCGCTGCTCACCAACCAGGGCCACGTCATCATGGACGGTATTGATGCCGAGCTGGATGAGCTGCGCGGGCTGGCCTTTTCGGGCAAGGACTTCTTGCTGAAGATGCAGCAGCGCGAGCAGGCCGCCACCGGCATCTCGTCGCTGAAAGTGGCTTACAACAAGGTGTTTGGCTACTACCTCGAAGTTAGCAACGCCCACAAAAACAAGGTGCCGGCCGAGTGGATTCGCAAGCAAACCCTTGTGAACGCCGAGCGCTACGTTACCGAGGAGCTAAAAACCTACGAGGAGAAGATTCTCAATGCCGAGGAGCAATTGTTCGTTATCGAAGGCCGCATTTACCAGGAGGTGGTAATGGCGGCGCTCGACTTCGTGAGCCAGGTGCAGCAGAATGCCCGCGCCATCGGTGTGCTCGACTGCCTGGCCTCGTTTGCGGCCACGGCGCGGCAACACCGCTACGCCCGGCCCACCGTGAACGACGGGCCCACGCTCGACATCAAGGGCGGGCGCCACCCCGTGATTGAGCGGCAGCTGCCGCCCGGCGAAAGCTACATTCCCAACGACTTGTGCCTGAGTCAGGACGACCAGCAGATTGTGGTGATAACCGGCCCCAACATGGCCGGTAAGTCGGCCCTGCTGCGCCAAACGGCGCTCATTGTGCTGCTGGCCCAGATTGGCTCGTTTGTGCCCGCTGAGGCGGCGACCATCGGCATTATCGACAAGATTTTTACCCGCGTGGGGGCTAGCGACAACCTCAGCAAGGGGGAGAGCACCTTCATGGTGGAGATGACCGAAACGGCCTCCATCCTGAATAATCTCTCGAACCGCAGCCTGGTTTTGATGGATGAAATCGGGCGCGGCACCAGCACCTACGACGGCATCAGCATTGCCTGGGCCATTGTGGAACACCTGCACAACAACCCCAAGGCGCGGGCCAAAACGCTGTTTGCCACCCACTACCACGAGCTCAATCAACTGGCCGACGACTGCCCGCGGGTGCGCAACTACCACGTGGCCGTGCAGGAGGCCGACGGCCGGGTGCTCTTCCTGCGCAAGCTGCGGCCCGGCGGCTCCGAGCACTCGTTCGGCATCCACGTGGCGCGCATGGCGGGCATGCCCCAGGCCGTGGTGCTACGGGCCAACGAGATAATGCACCACCTGGAGCAGGAGCGCACCCAAACCGGCCTCGCCGAGGCCGTGGACCCGAGTGCCCCCACCGAGTTTGACGAAGTGCTGGCTGGCCTCGACGAGCAGCCCCGGGCAAGCGCCCAGCCCAAGCCCCGGGCTACCACGGCCGTGGCCTCGGCCCCGCGGGTGCAACTCAGCATGTTCGAGCCCGGCGACCCCAAGCTGGAGCAGCTGCGCGAGCTGCTGCAAGTGCTGGACGTCAACACGCTCACGCCCATCGAGGCGCTGCTCAAGTTGCAGGAGCTAAAGGGTTTGGCCTAGCGCCGGGCCCTAGCGCAGGTAATGCTTTTGCAGCAGGCGCAGGGCGGCCGCCGAGTCGGCCACGCACACGCTGCATACGGTGCCCACGCCGTTTACCGGGCCCTCGTATTCCCAAACGAAGGTTTTGGGGGCCGCGCTCGTGGCGTCGCGCACGCGCAGGGTGGTGCCGCTGGGCACGATGGTCAGCGTGTGGCCATCCAGAAATTTCACCCGAAAGCCGGGCTGCCCGCCCACGCGGGCGGGGCCGGCGTAGCGCACCTGGGCATCTTCGCGGTTGGCGCCGGCGGCGTAGCCCACATCGGAGCGGCGGCCGTTGAGGGTCCAGAAGCTGAAGTGCTCGTAGCCGGCCGTGCCCGGCTGGCCGTAGCCGTAGTTGGCTACCTGATTCAGGTTTTGGGCCAGGGCCGGGCGGGCGGTCAGCGCGCCCGCGCCGAGGGTCAGGGCGCAGGCGAAGGAAAAGAAGGGCGACATAAAGCGAAGCAGCGGGCCACGTAAGCCCCTCGCTAGCCCTACGTAAAAGCCACGCGCCAAGCTGCCCCGCTCCGCCGGCGCCGTGGGCCCGCGAGTGAACCCGGCGCCGGGCATTTGTGTTTTACAAGCAATCCACCAGCCCGGCGGCTGGCGTATAGCTCAGCCCCGCACTTTATCCATTCTTGCACTCATGACCAAGTTTTTGTCGGCCGCCAGCGGCCTCGGCCTGCTGGCCCTGCTCACGGCCTGCGGCTCGCAGCAGCCCGCCCAGGCGCAGGCCCAAACCCCCGCCGCGCCGGCAGCTTCCACGGCCGGCTTCGCGCCCAAGAACCTTACCGGGCTGGCCCAGGCTACCTTCGCGGGCGGTTGCTTCTGGGCTCAGGAAGAGGCTTTTGAGGAGCTAAAGGGCGTGAAGCAGGTGGTGAGCGGCTACGCCGGCGGCACCGTGCCGCACCCCAGCTACGAGCAGGTGGCGGGCCAGCAAACCGGCCACACCGAAACGGTGAACATTTACTACGACCCCAAGGTCATCAGCTACCAGGAGCTGGCCAACATCTTCTTCACGGCTAGCCACGACCCCACGCAGCTCAACCGCCAGGGCAACGACACGGGCCCCGAGTACCGCTCGGCCGTCTTCTACCGCACGCCCGAAGAAAAGAAAATTCTGGAGGAAACCATTGCCAAGGTCAACGCCTCGAAGCAGTACGGCAGTAAAATCGTGACCCAGGTGGTGCCCTTCTCGCAGTTCTGGGATGCCGAGGGCTACCACCAGGGCTACTACCGCCTCAACCCCGATAACCCCTACATTACCAACGTGTCGGCCCGCAAGGTGGAGCACGTGCGCGAGCGGTTTCCGCAAGATTTGAAAGCCAATTTGCCTACTCTGTAAGGCAGCTGGCTTTCAACAGAACGCCCTGCCGGCCCGGTGCATGCACCGGGCCGGCAGGGCGTTCTGTTGCCTGGGTAAGGAGGCCCCTAGCGGGCGGCTGCCGCGGCGGCGCCCACGCTGGCGGCCCAGCGGCGCGCCTGGTCGGCATCGGCAAAGTACTGGGTGTCGAAGGGAATGTGCTCGGTGGCGCGCTGGATGATATTGCTGATGCCCATGCGGTTGAGCGCATCCTGCGACTCAACGATGGCCAGCCGCCGCACGCCGAGCTTGGCAAATTCGGGAAACCACTCCTGGTTTATCCAGTCCTGGTCGGCGGGGCGGATGGTGCGCAGCAGCGTATTATTGGCCACCCAGCCCTTGACGCGGTGCAGGCGGGCCAGGCGCAGGGCTTCGAGCAGCGACGAGCGCAACTGCTCGGAATTGGCAAAGCCCAGCCACTCGGTTTCGAGGGTGGCGCCGGCTGCGTCGTGGTGCAGCTGCACGAAAGAAGTACGGTAGATAGTAGTCATCCAATTTAATAAAGCGAGGCCCGCGAGCGGGCGAATAGTTATTTTACCCAAAAATACGCCGCCAGCCGTGAATTCCAGGTTAATTGACTACCCTTGGCTAGGCTGACTATCACTTCCTTTTCCCGCGCGCTTTCGTTTTTTTCTAATGATAGAATCCAAGCTGCCCGATGTCGGCGTCAGCATTTTTTCGCAGATGACCCTGCTGGCCCAGCAAACCGGAGCCATCAACCTCGCCCAGGGCTTTCCCGACTACGACCCGCCGCTGGCCCTGCGCCAAGCCCTGGCCCGCCACGCGCTGGCCAGCGGCAGCCACCAGTACGCGCCCATGCCCGGTCTGCTGCGCCTGCGCCAGGCCATTGCGGCGCAGGTGGGCCGCTTGCAGCCCGGCGCGCCCGCGCCCGACGCCGAGGCCGAAATAACCCTCACGGCCGGGGCCACCGAGGCGCTGTATAGCGTGCTGGCGGCCGTGGTGCGGCCCGGCGACGAAGTCCTCATCCTGGAGCCGGCCTACGACCTCTACGGGCCAGCCGTGCGGCTGCAAGGCGGCGTGCCGCGCTACGTGCGCCTGCCCACCGCCGATTTCCGGCCCGACTGGGCGGCCGTGCGCGCCGCCGTTACCGAGCGCACCCGCCTTATCATGGTCAACTCGCCGCACAACCCCAGCGGGGCGGTGTTTGAGACCGCCGACTGGGCCGCGCTGGCCAGCCTCGTCGAAGACACCGGCCTGCTGGTGCTGTCGGACGAGGTATACGAGCACCTGGTGTTCGACGGGGTAGCCCCGAGCAGCGCGCGGCAGCACCCGGCGCTGCGGGCGCGCAGCTTCGTAGTGTCGTCGTTTGGCAAAACTTACCACGCTACGGGCTGGAAGGTGGGCTACTGCCTGGCCCCGCCCGCCCTCACGGCCGAGCTGCGGCGGGTGCACCAGTTCGTGACCTTTGCGGTGAGCACGCCCACCCAGCACGCGCTGGCCGACGTGCTCGAAGCCGACCCCGCCGATGCCCACCCCCGGGGGCTGGCCGGCTTTTACCAGGCCAAGCGCGACGAGTTTGCGGGCCTGCTGGCGGGTGCGGGCTGGGGCCTGCGGCCGGTGCCGGGCGGCTACTTTCAACTGGCCAGCTACGAGCAGTTTTCGACGCAGGGCGACCGGGCATTTGCTGAGGAGCTGGCCCGGGCCTGGGGCGTGGCGGTGGTGCCGGTGTCCGCTTTTTACCACGACGGCTACGACCCGGGCCTGGTGCGCTTTTGCTTTGCCAAGGAGCCGGCTACCCTGCGCGCGGCGGCCCAGCGGCTGGCGGGCCGCGGGTAGCGGCGGCAAGAAGTTTTACCGATTTGGCCAGGCCATAATTTTATCGGCCTGTTTGATTTTATAGTTACGAATGAATGATTTAACTGTATCGCTCGTCCAAACCACCCTGCACTGGCACGAGCCAGCCGCCAACCGGGCCGACCTGGCCGACCTGCTGGCTGATGCGCTGCCCGGCCCCGGCCTCACCGACCTCATCGTGCTGCCCGAGATGTTTACCACCGGCTTCAGCATGGAGGCCGCTGCCCAGGCCGAGCCCTACCCCGGCCCCACCCTGGCCTGGATGCAGGCGCAGGCCGCCCGCTACGACGCCGTGGTGACGGGCAGCGTGCTCACCCGCGCGGGCGAAGCCTACTACAACCGCCTGCTCTGGGTGCGGCCCGACGGCTCGCACAGCACCTACGACAAGCGCCACCTCTTCCGGCTGGCCGGCGAGCACGAGGTGTACACGCCCGGCCGGGTTCGCCTGCTGGAAGAGTGGCGCGGCTGGCGCATCCGGCCGCTCATCTGCTACGACTTGCGCTTTCCGGTGTGGAGCCGCAACAACCCGCACCAGCCCTACGACCTGCTGCTGTACGTGGCCAACTGGCCCCAGGCCCGGGCCGAAATCTGGCGCACGCTGCTGCGGGCAAGGGCCATCGAAAACATGGCCTACACGGTGGGCGTCAACCGCCTGGGTACCGATGGCGTGGGCCACGATTACCCCGGCCAGTCGGCCCTGCTCGACACCCAGGGCGACTACCTGGCCCAGGCCGGCAACCTGCAAACCGTGCTCACGCACCGGCTGCGCGCCGCCCCGCTGCTGGAGCTGCGCCAGCGGCTGCCGTTTCTGCTCGATGCCGATGATTTTGAGCTGGTAAGCATTTGATAGAAGCAGCTTTGTGGTTTAACTGCTCGCTGCTCCTTGTTCGCTAATCACCGCTCACCACTAGGCGCTGGCTGGTGGCGGTGCCATCGGCGGCGGTGGCCCGCGCCAGGTAGAGGCCGGGAGCCAGCCCGCGCAAGTCGAGGCGGCGGGCGCGGGCCAGGGCAGGCTCGGTGCGCACGAGGCGGCCGGCCAGGTCGTAGAGGCGCAGGCTGGTGGGCTGGGCGGTTTCGACAGTAATGGCCCCGGTGGTGGGGTTGGGGTAGAGGCTGAGGGCCAGCGCGGCGGCCGCGGCGGGGCGGGTGGCCAGCACCGGGCGGCGGCTGGGCAGGTAGCTCAGCAGGCCGCCGGTTTCGGTGCCTACATAGAGCTCAGGCGTGCCATCCTGGTTGAGGTCGGCGGCGGCGGCCGCAAAGCGCAGCACGAAGCCCTTGCCCAGCCGGGCGGCCTCATACTGGCTCTTGAGCGGGTTGTAAAACAGCTGCGTGCTGCCCGCAAAAGCCCCGCTCTGGGTCTGAAAAGCCGGGTAGAGCGTCACCGTGCCGCGGCCGTCGAGGGTCAGCAGGTCGGGCTTGCCGTCGCCGTCGAAGTCGGCTACGGCCGGCGCCAGGTAGGGCGGGCGGCTGCCCTGGTCGAGCAGCTGGCCGTAGTCGTTATTAGCCAGCACGAAGAGATTATCCACGTTGCCACCGGCCGCTGCGCCCTGGTTGCGGAAGTAGCGCAGGCTGCCGCCGGCCTCCTGGGTGTCATTGGTGCCGAGCAGCAGGTCCAGGTAGCCATCGCCATCCACGTCGAAAAAGCACGGCGTATCGCCCTGCCGGGCGGGCAGCACGCCGCTGCCCGCCGCGCCCTGCGGCCGGAAGTAGCTGGCTCGGGCCAGGTCGAAGCTCGCCGGCTGGCCAGCCCGGGCGGCGTTCAGAATGTAGCGCAGCTGGTTGGCCGTGCCGTTATATACCGAGTACACGAGGTCGAGGGCGCCGTCGCGGTTCACGTCGGCCAGGGCGGGGCGCAGGCTCTCAAACTTGACGCTCGGCGTGCGGGCCGCGTTGGCGGCCAGCCCCAGGTAGTCGTCCGTCATGAGCCGGAACACCGGCCGGGCGGCCGTGCCTACGTTGCGGTAGTAGTAAATGCTGGCCCGGTAGTAGCCGTTCACGAGGTCGGCCTGGTTGCCAATCAGCATGTCCGTCAGCCCGTCGCCGTCGATGTCGCCGAAGGCCGGCACGCTGCCCTCGCTCACGTCGAGCATGTCATTTTGCAAAAAGCCGTCGCTGGCCAGGCTGAAGCTGGGCACGGCCGCCGCGCTGCCCGCCCCGTTCTGATACAGCCGGATGGTGCGGCGCATGCTCACCCGGTCGAGCGTGTTGTCGGTCATGTTGGGCGCCACCACCAGGTCGGGCACGCCGTCGAAGTTGGCATCGAACGAGTAGGGCGCCGGAAACACCGGCAGGTTCACCGGCGCCGCGGCGCTCGGAAACGCGCTGCTGATGCCACTGGCCGTCAGCAGGCCATCGGTGCTGGAGGCGCCCGAGTTGAGCAGCCGCGTGAGCTGCGGGCAATTATCGCGGCCGTCGAGCAGGTCGAGTTTGCCGTCGCCGTTCAGGTCAAGGAGCAAAATACTGTGGCCGGGGCTGTGCTGCACCTTAAACGGGGCGCAGGCCGCGCTGCCCCCCGGCTGGTACGAGGCGCATTCACCGGGGCAGGCCGTAAGCTGGCCCCAGAAGTTGCTGCTCTGGCTGAAGGAGCTAACCCCGCCGCAGGCCCCGGTGCTGGTATTCAGGTAGAGCTCCAGCAGCGTCGAGCCCACAAAATCGTAGGTCAGAATATCGAGCCGCCCGTCGCCGTTCACGTCCTGAATAGACGGCGTATTATACACCCCGATGTTGAGGTTGCTGAGGTAGCCATTAGATACCGGGAAGGACAACTGATTGTTGGCCAGCACGAAGCTGGGCCGCCCGCCCGCCCCGGCCACGTTGCGAAACACCCGGATGTCGCCCCCGCTGGCGTAGGTGAATAAGTCGGGCCGGCCGTCGCAGTCGTAGTCGCGCAGCAGCGCCCAGCTCGCCAGGTCGGCCGGAAACAGGGTTTCGTACTCGGGGGCGTACTGCCAGCGGCGGCCCGCCCCGCTAGTGCCGGCCACGCTCAGAAAGGTGTAGCAGCGCGTCGTCTGGCGGTCAAAGGCGAAGAGGTCGGGCTGGCCGTCGGCGTTGAGGTCGATGGTGCTGAACTGCGGCGTGTTGAGGCCACCCGCCCAGGCGTGGGCCAGCGTGTCGGTACCCTGCACCACCTTGGCCACGCTGCCGCTGCCGAAGCCAAACTGCGTGCCGGGCGCCTGCGCCTGCGCCGCCCCCGCGGTGCCTAACCCGATGATAAACAGCAACCAAGAACGCCGCATAAGCCAGAAGAAAAGTGCCTGCATCGGCTAACAACGCCAACCGGGCCGTAAGTTGCACCTTCAAAAATTAGGAATTGAGATGGAGGAAGGAAGAAGTGCCCGACTGACATTTCCTGCGGCCTCCTTTTCAATTGCCAATTACCCAGGATGACCCTCTACGACCACTACCTCGCCGCCCAGGGCCAGGTCAGCACCGATTCGCGCCAGCCCCAGCCCGGCACCCTGTTTTTTGCCCTCAATGGGCCGAGCTTTCGCGGGGCTGATTTTGCCGCCGGGGCCCTGGCCCAGGGGGCCAGCCACGCCGTGGTCGACGACGAGGCCCTGGCCGCCCACGACCCCGCCCGCTATACCTACGCCCCCGACCCGCTGGCCGCTCTGCAAGCCCTGGCCTGGGAACACCGCCGCCGCTTCCGGGGCCCCGTGCTGGCCATCACCGGCTCCAACGGCAAAACCACCACCAAGGAACTGCTGACCGTGGTGCTGGCCCAAAAATACCGGGTGCTGGCTACCATCGGTAATTTGAATAATCACATCGGGGTGCCGCTCACGCTGCTGCGCCTGCGCCCCGAAGAGCACGAAGTTGCCATCATCGAGATGGGTGCCAACCACCAGGGCGAAATCGCCGCCTACTGCCAGTGGGCCGAGCCTACCCACGGCCTCATCACCAACATCGGCAAGGCCCACCTCGAAGGCTTCGGCGGCGAAGAAGGCATTGCCAAGGGCAAGGGCGAGCTGTTTGATTACCTGGCCAACCACGGCGGTACGGCCTTCGTCAACACCCTCGATGCCAAGCTGCCCGCCCTGGCTAGCCCCGTAGCGCAGCGCCGGAGCTACCCCGGCCCGGCCGATACCTACCCGGCTAGCCTGCTGGCTGCCGACCCGGCCCTGCGCCTGCGCCTCTGGGACGGTACTGGGGTGGCCGCCCAGCTCACGGGCGAATACAATTTTGCGAACATGGCCGCCGCCGCCGCCGTGGGTGCCTACTTCGACGTGCCCGCCGCGCAAGTGGCCGCCGCCCTGGCCGCCTACAACCCGCAAAACAACCGCTCGCAGCTGGTGCGCACGGCCGGCGGCAACGACCTCATCCTCGACGCCTACAACGCCAACCCCAGCAGCATGGCCGCCGCACTGCGCAGCTTTGCGCAGCGCCCCGTGGCCGAAGGGCAGGGCCGGCTGGCCATCCTGGGCGATATGTTTGAGCTGGGCGACAGCGCGGAAGGCGAGCACCGTGCGCTGGGCGAGCTGCTGCCGCAGCTAGGCCTCCATAATGTGCTGCTCATCGGCCCGTTGATGCAGGCCGCCGCGCAGGCCCAGCCCGCCGCCCGTCACTTTGCTGATAAAACGGCCGCTGCCGCGTGGTTGGCCGGGCACCCGGTAGCCGGCCAGCTCGTGCTGCTCAAGGGCTCGCGCGGCATGGGCCTTGAAACGCTGCTGCCGCAGTTGTAATATGGCCGCAAGTGCGGTGTGCCTAGAAAACGGGACTGTCCTACCTTAAGTAGCTGGGCAGCAGGGGCCCGTTTTTCTGGGCACTAAGCAGCTTGGCTACTGCTTAGCTAAAACGGACTGTCTAAAACGGATTTTCCAACTTGGCCAGGGTTGGTAGCACCGCATCTTTGGGCGAGATGAGGGGCTCGCCCGCGTATTCCCAGTCGATGCCGAGCGCCGGGTCATTCCACAGCAGGCCCCCCTCCGCGGCGGGGGTGTAGTAGTCCGAGCACTTATAGAGAAACAGCGTGTTGTCTTCCAGCGCCACAAAGCCGTGGGCAAAGCCTTCGGGCACGTAAAAAACGTTGCCCAACTCGCTGCTAAGCACTACCTTGGCGTGCTGGCCGAAGGTGGGCGAGCGGTGGCGCAGGTCCACCACTATGTCGAGCGCGCGGCCCTGGGCCACGCGCACCAGCTTAGCCTGGGCGTGGGGCGGGCGCTGAAAGTGCAGCCCGCGCAGCGTACCAGTCTTCGAGCTGCTTTGGTTGTCTTGCACCCAGTGGTGGCGGGGCAGCCCCAGGCCTTCCATCGTGCGGGCGCTGAACGATTCAAAAAAAGCGCCGCGCGGGTCGCCAAAAATCCGGGGGCGAAATTCCAGCAGCCCCGGCAGGGCGTGGGTAATGACTTCCATAGAGTAAGTGAATAACTGCGTAAAGTAGCGGGTTGAGCAGATGAGTAAGTGGGGCTGATTGGTAGGTAGACAGCGTCTTAGAAGCAGGTAGTTTGCTTACTTGCTCATCTACTTCGTTAGCTGCCAGCCTCGGCCACGGCGTCAAGATACTGGCGCAATACCAGTTGCTCGTCGAATTTCTCTTCGGCCAGCTGGCGGCTGGCGGCGCCCAGGGCAGCCAGCCGCTCGGGCGGCAGCTGGGCCACGGTCAGGAGCTTGTCGGCCAGGTCGGTAGCGCTGCGCACCTGGCAGAGGTAGCCGTTGCGGCCATGCTGCACAGTTTCGCGGCAGCCGGGCACATCGGTGGTTACCAGGGGCTTGCCGCAGGCCGCGGCTTCGAGCAGCGTTTTGGGCGTGCCTTCGCGGTAGCTGGGCAGCACCACGCAATCAGCGCGGTGCAGGTGGGCAGCCACGTCATCCGAAGTACCCAGGTAGTCGATGTTGCCCTCGGCCAGCCACTGCTCGAAGGTAGCGCGGGGTACCCCCACGCCGCCCGCCTCGTCGAGGCCGCCTAGCAGCTGAAAGCGCACCGCGCCGGCCGGCAGCGCCGCCCGTACCTGCTTGGCAGCCTCAAAATATTCGACAATGCCTTTCTCGTACAGCACCCGCGCCACCATGAGGAAGGTGAACGGCGCACTGGGTGCCGGCGCAGCGGCCGGCGCGGGCCGGAAGCGGGCCAAATCGACGCCCGAGCCGGGCACCAGGCCCGTGAGCGACGGCTTGATGAGGCCGTAGCGGATGAAGAGCTCGCGGTCGTCGTTGTTTTGAAAAAATACTTTGTGCGGAAACCGGAAGGCCAGCCGGTAAAGGCCCCGCGCCACCTTGCTCACCAGGTTTTCCACGATGAACACCGTGCCCAGCCCGCTCACGTTGTTGATGCTGGGCACGCCCGCTAGGCGCGCGGCCAGCGTGCCGTAAATGTTGGGCTTGATGGTGAAGTGCAGCACCACGTCGGGCCGCTCGCGCTTGTACACGGCCACGAAGCGGCGCGTCAGCTGGGCATCCTTGAGCGGGTTGGTGCCCTTGTTTTCCATCACGATGGGCACGTAGCGGCACCCAAGCTCGCTTTCGAGGCGCTCGGAATAGGCATCGGGCGGGGCAATGGCCAGCACTTCGTGCCCAGCGGCTTGCAGCGCCCGCACTAGCCCCCGACGAAAATTCCAGATGTTCCAGGAGGTATTGATGACGAGGGCAACGCGCACGGGCAGGGGGCAAAAACTAAAAAAACGGACCTTTGATGCCGCAAAGGTCGCGCCGGATACGGATAAGTGAGAAGTTCAGCCACTTTTGCGCCGGTTTTTGCGTTATACTTTTCGCATGATTTCACTTCTTCTCGCTGGCTGGGGGCTAGCCTCAGCCGTTGGTGCGGGCCCGCCCGCGCCCGGCCAGGTGCTTTTCACTAAAAACTGCGCCCGCTGCCACGGCGCCAATGGCCGCTTGGGCGTCAACGGCGCCCACGACCTGACCAAGAGCAACCTTAATGCCTTCGGGCGCACGTATCTCGTCACGAATGGGATGCGTAAGATGCCGGCCTTCGCCAAAACCCTGACGCCCGCCCAGATTGAGCAGGTCGTCGCTTATTCTCTCACACTCAAGTAATCGTCAGTAATTAAGTGGAAATTGCTGCTTAATCATTGAAGATTAGCAACTTATATAATGTCCAAATCCAAAGACAACAACGGCCAGGGCAGCACCCGCCACGTGGGGGCCAGCGACCACACGCCCGCCCGCCGCGATACCAAGCTCGACCGCCTGCTCAAAACCAAGACCTACGAAACGGCTAAGGAGGTCGAAACTGCCGTGCTGGTGAGCGTGCCCCCGCGCCGCCAAACCGAGGCCCAAACTACCGAATACCTTGACGAGCTGGCCTTTCTCATCGAAACGGCCGGCGCCAAGGCCACTAAGCGCTTCGTGCAGAAGCTCGATAAGCCCGACATCCGCACTTACGTGGGGGAGGGCAAGCTAGCCGAGCTTAAAGCCTGGGTGACGCACGAAAAAACCAGCATGGTCGTGTTCGACGATGACTTGTCGCCCTCGCAGCTGCGCAACCTGGAAGCCGAGCTGAAGGTGAAAATTGTGGATAGGTCGCTGCTCATTCTCGACATTTTTGCGCTGCGGGCCAAGTCGGCCACCTCGCGCACGCAGGTCGAGCTGGCGCAGTACCAGTACCTGCTGCCCCGCCTCACTGGCCTGTGGACTCACCTGGACAAGCAGCGCGGCGGTGTGGGCATGAAGGGCCCGGGCGAAACCGAGATTGAAACTGACCGCCGCATCGTGCGCGACCGCATTGCCTTTCTCAAGGAAAAGCTCGAAGACCTTGATAAGCAAGCCGTGACGCAGCGCAAAACGCGCAACAATACCATCCGGGTGGCCTTGGTGGGCTACACCAACGTGGGCAAGAGCACCATTATGAACCTGCTGGGCAAGGCCGAGGTCTTTGCCGAAAACAAGCTCTTTGCCACCGTCGATGCTACCACTCGCAAGGTGGTGCTCGACAACCACGTGCCCTTCCTGCTCTCCGATACGGTAGGGTTTATTCGCAAGCTGCCCACCAAGCTTATCGAGAGCTTTAAGAGCACGCTTGACGAGATTCGGGAGGCTGATTTGCTGATTCACGTAGTAGATATCTCGCACCCCGCCTTTGAGGAGCATATTGAAGTGGTGAACGAAACGCTGCGCGAAATCGGCGCAGCCGACAAGCCGGCGCTGCTCGTCTTCAATAAAATAGACCAGTACCAGGCCGAAAAGGACCCGGCGCCCGTTTTCGATAAAAGCGGCGACGAGGACGCCGACGACGAGTGGCCTACCGACCAAAACGAGGCCACGCCGCGCCCGCCGCTGGAGCAACTTCAGGAAACCTACATGGCTCGGATGCACGACCCGGTGGTCTTCATCTCGGCTCACCACAAGGACAACATTGAGGCGCTACGCGAACTGCTGGCCCGCCGCGTGGCCGAACTGGCGGCTAAACGCTTTCCGCACTTCCAGGCTAGCTATGATGCTACGGAGTAGTTACTAAGCTTCGCAAAAATTCACCTGTTTTTCAGAAAAGCCTACCTCGTTTGAGGTGGGCTTTTTTTATGGCGGCACATTGGCAAAGTGCAACTGCGATTTTATTGCCTTTTTTAGAAAAAAAGTTGACTGGAAAAACAGGTTTAAACGGAATAGGCCGTGATTTGCCTTTTTACAGCGGTTTACGGGGCGAGTTGCAGCGCACTACTTTGCGCTTTTCTCAATATGTTTGGCCCACGTTCTCCTTTTCCTAAAACCAATCCTCTTTTTATGAAAAAATACCTCTACCCCATTTTGATGGGCGTGGGTAGCCTGGGCGTGGCCTTCTCGGCCGCAGCCCAAGTGGTGCCGGCCCACCGGCAGTGCTCGACCATGGAAGTGCTGGACCGCCAGCTAGCCGCTGACCCCAGCCTGGCCAACCGCCTGCAAGCCATCAACCAGCAAGCGGCCGTGTATGCGGCCCAGAAGGCCAGCAGCCCGCTGCAAAAAACGTCGTCGGGCATCATCGTTACCATCCCGGTGGTGGTGCACGTGCTCTACAACACCGCGGCCCAGAACCTGACCGACGCGCAGGTGCAGTCGCAAATCGACGTGCTCAACGCCGACTACCACAAGCTGAACGCCGACCGCAGCAAGGTGCCCTCGGCCTTTACCTCGCTCGTCGGCGACGCGGGTATCCAGTTTGTGCTGGCCAAGCGCGACCCTAGCGGCAACGCCACCACGGGCATTATCCACAAGAGCACCACGGCCACCAGCTTCGACGACACCGATAAGATGAAGAGCAGCAGCACAGGCGGCGACAATGCCTGGCCGGCCGGCTCGTACCTTAACATCTGGACCTGCAACCTGGGCGGCGGCCTGCTGGGCTACGCGCAGTTTCCGGGTGGCGCGGCGGCCACCGATGGCGTGGCCATTCTGTACTCGGCCTTCGGCAGCGGCGGCTCATCGGCCAGCCCCTACAACTTGGGCCGCACTGCCACCCATGAGGTGGGCCACTGGCTGAACCTGCGCCACATCTGGGGCGATGCCAACTGCGGCAACGACCAGGTGAGCGACACGCCCACCCAGCAAACCAGCAACTACGGCTGCCCCAGCTTCCCGCACCAAACCTGCTCGAACGGCGCGAACGGCGACATGTTCATGAACTACATGGACTACGTGGATGACGCCTGCATGCAGATGTTTTCGAGCGGCCAGGGCGACCGCATGGATGCCCTCTTTGCCAGCGGCGGCGCCCGGGCTTCGCTGCTCACCTCTACGGGCGGCACCGCGCCGAGCGGCACGGGCGGGGGCTCTACGGGCGGCGGCACCACCGTTGCCTACTGCGCCAGCCAGGGCGGCAGCACGGCCTATGAGTACATCGACTACGTGAAGCTAGGCACCGGCATTGCGCGCACCAGCGGCGCCGATGGCGGCTACTACAATGGCACGGCCAGCACCGCCACCGTGGCGGCCGGCTCCAGCCAAACCATCAGCTTCTCGGCCGGCTTCAGCGGCACGGCCTACACCGAGTACTGGAAAATATACATCGACTACAACCAGAATGGCGTCTTCACCGACAGCGGCGAGCTGGTCGTGAGTGGCAGCAGCAGCAGCGCGGCCACGCTCAGCGGCACCTTCACGGTGCCTACCACCGCCAAGAGCGGCCCTACCCGCCTGCGCATAGTGATGAGCGATGCCAGCGCCACCAGCAGTTGCGGTAGCTACAGCTACGGCGAAACCGAGGACTACACCATCTCGGTATCGGGCGGCGCCCGCCTCGCCGCCGGGGCCGATGCCTACACCATCTTCCCCAACCCGGCCGCCGACGTGCTCAACATCCGCCGCCCGGCCTCGGCCGATGCCAGCGCCAAGCTCAGCGTGCACGTGTATGACCTGCGTGGGGCCGAGGTGCCGGGCCTCGTCCTGGCCGACGACCAACTGCGCCTCGGCGGCCTGAGCCAGGGCGTGTACCTGCTCACCATCAGCGACGGCACCACTACCGCCCACCAGCGCTTTGTGAAAGAGTAAGCCAGCGGGCTAGCCCGCGACGCACAAAAAAGGCCGGTCAGCAATGACCGGCCTTTTTTAATTAGTTGCCCTAGCTATTAGTTAGCAGCCGTGGGTAGCTTGGCCGCCAGGGTTTTGCCCAGCTCTTCGCCGCGCACGTTCTTGGCCACGATGCGGCCGTCGGGGCCGATGAGGAAGTTCTGCGGAATGGCCTGGATGCCGTAGAGTTGGGCCACGTCGTTTTTCCAGAATTTGAGGTCCGATACCTGGGTCCAGGCCAGGCCATCGGTTTCGATGGCCTTGAGCCAGGCGTCGCGGCCGGTTTCGCGGTCGAGCGACACGCCCAGCACCGTGAAATTGCGGCTCTTGTACTGATTATAGTTGGCCACCACGTTGGGGTTTTCGCCCCGGCAGGGGCCGCACCAGCTCGCCCAGAAATCGACCAGCACGTACTTGCCCCGGAAATCGCTCAGCTTCACGGGCTTGCCGTTTACGTCGTTTTGGGTAAACTCGGGGGCGAGGCTACCCACGGCGGTAGTTTTAGCCTTAGCCAGCCGGGCGGCAAACTCCTGCCCGCCGGAGCTGTTGCGCACGGCCGGCGCCAAGCCGTTGAACATCGGCTCGGCCACGGCCGGGTCGAGGTCGTAGCCGGCGTAGCGGTTCAGGGCATTGAGGCTCACCAGGCTCTGGGGCGTGGCCTTGATGAAGCTGGCCATCAGCACCTTCTGGGCGGCTTCGATGGCTTCGTACTGCTTCTCGATGCTCTCACCAAAAGCCTTGTCTTTCTGCTGCTCGGGCGTGGCGGCGCGGTAGCCGTCCATCAGCTTGTCGATTTGCGCAGTGGTGGGGGCCAGGGCCGCTTTGAGGCGGGCGTTGTCGGCGTTGAGCGGGGTGCCCAGCGCCGTGGCATGGGGCAGCGAGTCGGGGCTAGTCACCTTGACGGTGCCGGGCTCCAGATATACTATCACCGGCTGGGCCATGCGCTGGCCCCGCTTGGGGTGCCGGAAGGCCTGCATTTGGGCGGGCGCAATCACGAACAGCCCGGCCTGGGTGCCCGCCGGGGCCGAGCCCTTCAGGGTGAATTTGCCGCCGACAATCTGCGCCGAGTCGGGCTTGCCGCTAGCCGTTTTGTAAGACAAATAAGCCATGCCCGTGGTGGGGCTGGCCAGCTTGCCCTGCACCGTGTAGGGCACCAGCGGCTGGGCGCTGGCCAGCATCGGCTGGGGTGGGGGTGGCGGCGGGGGGGCCTGGCCCCAGGCCAGGGCGGGGGCGAGCAGGGCCAGCGCGGTGCCAGCCTGAAGGAGAGATGTTTTCATGCGGGCAAAGTACAACACTTTCATAACTTTCCACGCTCCGCATTCCTTTCCTACCCCCTAGCTTCGCGGCATGAAAACCCTGTACCTGATGCGCCACGCCAAGTCGAGTTGGAGCTTTGATGAGCTCACCGACCAGGAGCGCCCCCTCAACGACCGCGGCCGCGCCGATGCACCCTACATGGGCCAGGCTCTGGCCAAGCGCCAGCTGGCCCTCGACCTGCTGGTGAGCTCGCCCGCCGTGCGCGCCCTGAGCACGGCCGTGCTCGTAGCCCGTGAAATCGGCTACCCACACAACGACATCAAGGTGGAACCCGCCATTTACCAGGCCGAGATTGATACGCTGCTCGGCGTTATCCGCAACCTGCCCGATGCGGCGGGCTCGGTGCTGCTCACCGGCCACAACCCCACCATCACCGACCTGGCTAACTACCTGCTGCCCAACGACGGCCTCACCAGTGAGATGCCCACGGCCGCCGTGCTCTGCCTGCACTTCAAAACCGACCACTGGGCCGAGGCCGGCCCGGCTACGGCCGAATTTTATTTTTACGACTATCCGAAGAATAATTAGTTAGGCGCCGGTAATGAAGAGGTAACGCCGGGCGGGTGGGGCTAGCCGGCTGTTTGGCCTGGCGGTTGCGTACAAGGCGCGGGCCACCCGGCGGCCGGACCCAGCCAGCCGCCGGGTGGCCCGCGCCGCGCGCCGCGGCCAGCCCCATATCCTGCCTTTTCTACTGAATGAAGACCCTGCCCCGCGACCTAAGCTGGCTGCGTTTCAACGCCCGCGTGCTGCAAGAAGCCCAGTGCCCCACCGTGCCGCTGCTTGAGAGGCTCAAGTTTCTGGCCATTTTCTCGGCCAACCTCGACGAGTTTTTCAAGGTGCGCGTGGCTACGCTGCGGCGGCTGGTCAAGCTCAAGAAAAAAACCCGCGCCCAGCTGCCCCAGGAGCGGCCCAAGCGCCTGCTTGCCAATGTGCTGGCTGAGGTGCAGCGCCAGCAGGAGGAGTTTGGCCGCCCCTTCCGCGAAATGCTGCTGCCCGAGCTGCGGGCGGCTGGCATCCGGCTGCTCACCTCGGAGGAGCTGACTGACGCGCAGTGTGAGTGGGTTACAACCTACTTCGAGGAAAAGGTGCGTGACCTTCTTTCGCCGGTGGTGCTGGACGATACCCTGCACCAGCTCTTTCTGAAAGACCAGGCCGTGTACCTCACCTTCGACCTGACCCAGCCGCTGGCTAGCCCCACGGCCGACGGCAAGGGCAAGAAAAAGAAGGCCAGTAAAGCCGATGCCGAGCGCGTAGTCATCATGGAGCTGCCCACCAAGCGCCACGGCGGGCGCTTTGTGGCGCTGCCCGGCGGCGTCGGTACGGCCGATGACCCGCACCTGGTGCTGTTTCTGGACGACGTGGTGCGGGCCGGGGCGGCCAGCCTCTTTCCCGGCTATGGCCGGGTGGAGGTGAATGCCGTGAAGCTGAGCCGCGATGCCGAGCTGGACATTGAAGAAGAGGTTTCGGGTGACCTCATGGCCAAAATCAAGAGCAGCCTGGCCAAGCGCGCCACTGGCTACCCGGCCCGCCTGCTGTTCGACCCCGCCACCCCCAAAACGGTGCTCAAGGCCCTCAAGCTCAAAACCGGCATCACCGACGAGGAGTTGGTAGAGGGCAGCCGCTACCACAATTTCCGCGACTTTTTCGGCTTCCCCGACTTTGGCCGGCGCGACCTGCTGAACCCCGACTGGCCCGAACTGCCGCACCCCACGCTGCCGCGCACCGGCCCGCTGCTGCCCGCCATCGCCAAGCGCGACCACCTGCTGCACCCGCCCTTCCAAAGCTTCGACGTGGTACCGCGCCTGCTGCGCGAGGCCGCGCTCGACCCCCGCGTGAGCGCCATCAGCATCACGCTCTACCGCGTGGCGCCCAAGAGCGCGGTGGCCAAGGCCCTGCTTAAAGCCCTCAAAAATGGCAAGCAAGTAACGGCCGTGGTGGAGCTGAAAGCCCGCTTCGATGAGGAAAGCAACCTGCACTGGGCCGAAAAATTGCAGCGCGCCGGCGCGCACGTCATCTTCACGCCGCCCGAGCTCAAGTGCCACGCCAAGCTGCTGCTCATCACGCGCCGCGACGAGGGCGCTGAGCACCCGCAGCGCTACGCCTACCTCAGCTCGGGCAACTTCAACGAGGCCACGGCCCACCTCTACGCCGACCACGGCCTGTTCACGGCCAACCCCGAGATTACGGCCGAGGTGGACCAAGTATTCCGCTACTTCCTCACGGGCGAGGCGCCCCACCACTTGCACCACCTGCTGGTGGCGCCCTTCACGCTGCGCAAGCAGCTGCTCAAGCTGATTGCCGCCGAGGCCAGCCGCGCCCGTAAGGGCGAGGAGGCGTACATTTTGCTGAAAGTCAATTCGCTGGAAGACCCCGGCATGATAGCCGCGCTCTACGAGGCCAGCCAGGCCGGCGTGCGCGTCGAGCTGCTCATCCGGGGCATTGGCTGCCTGGTGCCGGGCGAGGCGGGCCTGAGCGAAAACATCAGCCAGCGCGGCCTGCTCGACCGCTACCTGGAGCACGCCCGCATCTACGTGTTCGGCAACGGCGGCGAGGAGAAGGTCTACGTGTCGTCGGCCGACTGGATGGGTCGCAACCTCGACCGCCGCGTGGAAGTGGCCTTCCCGCTGCTCGACGAAACGCTACGCGCCGAAGTACGCCACCTGCTCGACCTGGAGCGGGCCGATAACGTGAAGGCCCGCGACTTCAACAACGACTATTGCCTGCCCAACGAGGGCCAGCCGCCGGTGCGCGCCCAGGAAGCCCAGCGGCAGTACCTGAAGAAGCTGGCGGGGCGCAAGCGAGTGGTGAAAAGCTTGAAGTAGCGCATTGGGCAGAAACCGAGAGTGCGCGCAGTCATTGGAGAGCAACCCCAACGACTGCGCGCACTCTCGGTTTCTGCCCGGCGTGCAGCAGGTGGCTACCGCCGCACGCCGGCCTTTTCCAGCAGCTTGCGCGGGGGCACGGCAAATACTTCCAAGCTCACGTAGGGCGCGCCGGCCAGCTTGGTGCGGATGATGCGCTCGCGCTCGGCGTTGGTGCGGTCGAAGGCGTCGAAGGCGTAGTTGTAGCGGTAGCCGGCCTCGGCCCCTAGCCACAGAAACGACAGCAACTCGCGCTCCCAGCGCAGGCGAAATTTGACTTCCGTTTCGCGCAGTTCCAGGGTGTTGAGCGGCTGGCGGTCGGGGCGGGGCAGGGGCTGGCGCAGGTTCACGATGTAGTTGAAGCCATCGACCGAGTAGCCGGCGTAGAACAGCGAGCGCTCGGAGGCGTTGTAGCGCAGCGTCACGCGGGCCGGAAACAGCGCCTCCACCCCCCAGCGGTCGTTGAAGGTGCGGTTGTAGATGATGGCCGGGTACAGGCTCAGCCGCCCAAACGTGTAGCCGTACTGAAAGCCCACGCCCCACGAAAACCGTGGGCTGCGCTTCCAGCCGTAAAATGCCTCGGCCGAGTAGCGCAAGTAGTTGGTGGTGCGCAGGTCGCTCTGTGAGTTGTAGTCGCCGGCCAGCTCGCCCTTCACCCGGGCCAGGTACCAATGCACGGCATCGACTGGCCGGATAATGGCCACCTGCGCGCCGGTGCTTTTCAGTCCCTTATTCTCAATGTTATCAAATAGCTCATAGTTGCTCGGCACCGTCCGGAATTGAAATTCCTCGCGGTCGTAGTTCAGCCCCACGATGATTTTGAGGTGCGGCCGGTTCCAGGCCGGAATGTAGCCCTTGATGGTAAGGCGGGCGTTTTTGGTGGCGTCCGTGTCATAATTGGCGATGCCCGGCACCTGGCTGGCGGCGCTCACCCCGAAGGTGGGCATCCGCTCGTAGCGAATAATAATGCCCTTGCTCGGCCCCATGCCCAGCACCGAGGGGTTGGCAAACTGCTGTTTATCACGCAGGTCGGCTGCGCCACGCGCCGTGTCGAGCGCCGTGGGCGCCGGGGCAGGGTAAATGCGCGGCACGTCCTGGGCGTGGGCGGCGCCGGCTAGGGCCAGTAGGGCGGGCAGCAGGTACTTCTTGAGGCAGAGTGAGGTAGTAGCTAACGACATAAGCAGGCCGAAGCCCCGCTGCGCGCGGGAGCCGGCCTGCTTACGTGAATACTTGATGAATGGCTGCGGCTCGTGAAGGCTTAGGCCGTTTGGGGCATTTCCTCGGGCTTGGTGAGTAGGCCAGCCAGCAGGTTGATGGTACCGATTACCAGAAAGGCATTGCGCGCGCGGCGGTTTTTGGCAAAGCCAAAAAGCCAGGGCGCCGCCAGGGTCGTGACGGCCCCCAGCGCATCGAATGCCAGGTGGGCTTTAAAGGGAATAACCCGCACCAGGCCCCATTCGGCGCGCGTGAAGAGGCTGGATGCCAGCACCGAGCCGCTAAGCACGTAGCACAACGTAGCCGCCGCTTTCTCATCGGTAAAACCTGCTAAGGCAGGTGCGGCCGCCACTAGCGGCACGTAGGAGTAGTCAGCAAAGCCGTGCTGCACGCGGGTGATAGGCTTGTTCATGACGTGGAAAAGGAAGTGGAGAAAAGGGACGAATAATCCGCTTTTCTAACGGCCGCCTTCGCTAAAGGGTATAGCCCAGCCTACTTATCACTGGCTCCTGACAGACCCAAAAAAGCCCCAACCACGCACGTGGCCGGGGCTTTTCTAAAGCCAGGGCTAGCCTTCTAAAACAGGAAGTCGAAGCCCACGAACACCAGCTTCTCCTCACCCACCGAGTAGGTGACGTTGATAACCGTGGCGTCGAGAATGTTGACGAACGCGCCGCCGCCGAAGCCGGTGTGGAAGGCTTGCAGGCCGCTGCGCGTGTCCACGCCCGAGTACACGCGGCCGGCGTCGGCTAGGCCCATCACGCCGAAGGTGCCAGGGAAGAGGTAAGCGTTGAACTTGAACAGGTGCAGGCGCGCCTCAAAGTTGGCGTAGAGCGCGTCGCGGCCCGCGAAGCGGGTGCGGCGGTAGCCGCGCAGGTTGGTGGTGCCGCCCAGCGTGTTGGCCTGGTAAAAGCGGTAGTCGCCGATGTTGTGCGCCCAGCCCACCCGGCCCGCGTAGGTAATGCGGAAGGGGAAGTTAGGCGTGAGGTAAGCCTTGAGTTCGGTGGCGTAGCGGCCGTATTGCAGCTGCTCGCCCCCGAGCTGGAAATTGTACTGAAACTCGTTGTGCCACTGAATGCCGATGCGCGGGTCCTTGGGCGTCGATTGGGCCCCAAAATCGACGTAGAACAGGCCGCCGAGGTAGGTATTCACCTGGAAGTCGGAGTTGCGGATGCCGAAGCGGCGGTTGTCGAAGTCGCTGCCTAGGCTGTCCTTGATGACGGTGCCAATCTGGCTGCCATCCACCCGAAACCGGTCGTATTGCGGCCCAAAGCCGATTTTGCCGAATGAGAACACCTGGCGCTCGAAGGTGGGCGCGATGTAGAGGCGGTCGAAACGGATGCGGTAGGCGCTGTTGACCGAGCGGTTGGTGGGGTTGTCCTCGTGCTCGCTGGTGTAGTTCTGGGTGTTGTTGCCGATGCCGAAGAAGTTGTAGAGCAGCTGCGGGCCGTAAAACTGGGCCGCCACGCGCAGGTTGGTTTTGCCCCCGAACACACTGATGAAATGCCCCATGTAGCGCAGGTTGTAGGCTCCGCTGCGGGCCGGCGCAATGTTGGCCGTCAGGCTTTGCTCCGAGCCGTAGGGCTCGCGCCGGAAGGCGTAGCGCCGGTGCGTGATGCCGCCGCCCAGCAAGATGCCGTCATCGATGTTGTAGCCGAAAAACAGCGCCGGGCCGGTGTAGTTGAGGCGGTAGTCCTTGAGGTCGAAGCGGTGGGGGTGGTCGTAGCGGCTCACGTCCACGCCCGGCTCTAGGCGCAGGCGGGCCTCGCCCAGGCGGTTCTGGATGACGTTGCCAGTGTCGGCGTCGTAAATCTGGGTGCGGTGCCGGAAGCCCGCCACCCGCGAGTTGTCGATGATGGTATCACGCCCGGTACCGGCAATCACCCGGATTTTGTGGCCCTGGCGCTCGTCGCCACTCATATCGTACACGTCCTGCCCGCTGATGCCGTAGAGGCGAATCTCATCGGTCACGCGGTCGAAGGTGCGGTCGTAGAGCACCTTGGTGAGGGCGCCTTTTTTGCTGATTTTCTGCATCACGACCCGCGTCTTGTGGTCGGGCAGGCGCGTCACCGTGAATTTCTCCCGCTTCTGCGAGCCGCGCACCTCCACGATGTCGCTCATCAGGTCGGAGTACTTGGCAGCCACGTCGGGCAGCAGGTCGCGGCGGCTCTTGAGCTTGGCCACGATTTCGGCGCCGTGCTCGGCGTAAATCTGCTTGGGCCACTTCTCGGCGAAGGCCTTCTCAATCACCGCATCGGTGAGCTGGGCTTTCATAATCTCGGCCTGCTTCACCCACTCTTCGCGGCTCACGCCGCTCAGGTAGAGGCGGTCGTTGCTCAGGCCAGTCTGGTTCAGGCCCTTATAGTCGCCGTAGGTGTAGCCGAAGTTCTGGAAGTTGCGCACCGCAAACTTCTTCGAGATGAGGCTAGGCAGCACGCCATCGCCTTTGAAGAAGGCAATGTCGCGGTCCTCGGGCACGGCCGTATAGAGCTTGTCGCCGTCCTTGGTTTTGCGCTGGGCCCAGCGCCACTGGTCCTCGTGGCGGTCCCAGTCGCCTATCCACATATCGAAGAGGCGCGAGCGGGCAAAGGCCGGCTGGTCGACCTGGTTGTCGTTGTCTTCGAGCAGGTTTTCGAGCATCTTGTCGGTGCTCACGAGCTTCTTGGCGAATCCCAGCGAGGCGTCGTTGTCCTGGCTGCCCTTGGCGTCTTCTTCCAGCGCGGCGGGCGTGTTGGCAAAGCGCTGCTGGTACTGGCCCAGCGCCGGGTCGTTGGGGATGTACACCGGGCGCGGGTTGGTGTGCAGAATGCCCGCCGCCGTGGCTAGGGGAGGCAGCACAAACGAGGCGTAGGGATGCTGGGCCGAAATCTGGTCTTGCAGCACGGCGCGGGCCAGCCCGGTGCGGAAGTTCTCGGGCAGCACGGCGGCGGGGTCCTTGTCGATGCCGCGCACCGTGAAGTAGTAGCCCTCCTCGTTGCGCACCTTCAGTGAGGCCGTTTGCTTGCCGCCGCCGGTTTTGTAGGGAATCAGCCCACCCTCGGCAGTCTTGATGTCGAGCACCGGGAACGTGACCGGCGTGGCCCACTCCTTGCGGTAGTGGTCGCCGAGCAGCCAGTTGTGGAAGCGGCCGTGCTGGTTGTAGGTCGGGTTCACGGCCACCGTCACGGTGCTGTCTTTGTAGTCGGGGCGGCGCACGTTGGGGCTCACCGCGGGGGCGCCCACCGGCTGGCCGGCGGCCTTGGCGGCGGCCGTTTCGAGGTCATCTTTGCTTTGCTTGGGGTCGCCGGCTACCGGGCCGCCGGGGCCCTTGGTGGCAGCGGTGGCGGCGCCGCGGCCCAGGTCGGCGTACACCCGCTGGCGATAGGCGCGGCGCGCCGTCTGGCCGTGGTCAGCGTCGCTGGGGATGAAGTACTCCACCCACACCTGGCCGTCGTTGTAATAGTTGAGGCGGGCGAAGCCCTTTTCCTTGTCCGAAAACAGCGCGTCGCCGCCGTTGCCGGGCTTCACGTGCTGGGTTTTGCAGCCCGAGCCGCTGGTGATGAAGTGCGCCTTGCTGCGGGCGTCCTCGAAATACTGCAAGTTGTGCTCGTGGCCGTTGGCATACACCACGTTGGGGTATTTGGCGAAGATGTCGAGCAGGCTCTTCTTGTAGTTCTGGTAAGCCGGGTAAGCCAAGTCCTGCGAGATTCCGCCGTATTTGCGGGCCAGCGGGTACACCGAGCCGATGATGGGCAGCGGCAGAAACGCGTATTTCTGCACAATGCTGAGCGGAAACACGTGGTCGGCAAACGTGAAGTAGCCGCCGTGAATACCGTCCGAAAACAGCGGGTGGTGGGTCACAATCAGAATGTGCTTGTCCTGGTTGCGCTTGATAACCTCTTCCAGCTGGCCGTACACTTCCTCCTCGGTGTCGGCCCCGCAGGCGTCGCCGAATGGCCGGTTGGCCTGGTCGGTAATGAACCACTGCGAGTTCAGGGCAATCATCACCAGGTCGTCGCGCAGGCGGATTTCGTAGGGGCCGGGGCAGCCGTCGCGCGGCACCAGAAAGTCGCCGGTGTAGGAGAACGCGGCCGAATCCTGGGCCAGGTAGTGCTCGGCGTAGGCCTGCTCGCGGTTCACCTGGGCCAGCCCGCCCTTGTAGCCCTGAATCCAGTCGTGGTTGCCCGGCGTCATGTATTTCTCGCCCTGGTAGCCCTTCAGGATGTTGAGCTGGGTGTTGAGGCGACCCTCAGCAATCTTGCGGTCGTAGGCGCCCTCGGGCGGCATGCCCTGGTTGTAGATGTTATCGCCCAGAAACACCACCGCGCTCTTGCTGCCGGCTTGCAGCATCTGCTTGCGCATGAAGTTGAGCGAGGGCTCGCCGCCCTTCTCGATGGGAATGGGGCTGCCCACGTCGCCAATCAGAAACACCGAGTAGCGCAGGCGGGTCGAGTCGGGCGGCAGGTTTTTCTCCCAGCCCAGGGCCTTGCCGCGGTAGTTGGGCTTGTAGCCGGCCGGCGGGTTGAAATCGGATTCGCCGGCCTCGCCCAATTCTTCCAGCTGCGCGGCAGCGGTAAAGGGCAGGGTAGCCAGCAGGCCCAGACAAACTAGTAAGCGGAAAAAAAGCGTCATAAAGACAAATTTACGGCCCGCAGACGAGGCCATTCGTAAAGTGCAAAAAATCAGGGTTAACTCTTGGCGATTAGGCCACTCCGCCGGGTCTGCTCTGGCGCGGGAACCCCCAGCCGGCCGCCCATGAAGCAAAAATGAACCCGGTTTGGCCGCGGCAGTAGCCGCAGCTACGCAAAGGCGACGCCTGCGGTTGAGCTTGCCCGCTAACCCGCGCCCCGCTAGCCCCGTTGAAAGCCCGCCCCCGGGCCGAACCCAACGCCAGCCGGCGGTTGTTTCTTGCGTTGCATTATGGCCAATCCTACCCTTCCTGCCGAAGCCGACCTGCCGGCTGCCCCCGTTGCCGACCCCGCCGCGCCCGAGAAATCGGACAAGGCGGATAAATCAGATAAGGCTGACAAAGCCGACAAGCCCGCCAAGGCGCCCAAGCCCGAGCCCTCGGCCCTGGTGCAGGAGGCCCAGGCTTTTCTGGAGCCCAAACTCACCACCGAGCTCGACCCGCGCCTCACCTACCACACCCTGGCCCACACCGCCTACGTGGTGAAGCAGGCCCGCAACCTGGCCGACGATGCCCACCTCAGCCCCGAGCAAACCGAGGAGCTGCTGCTGGCCGCCTGGTTTCACGACACCGGCTACCTCGATACCTACGACGGCCACGAGTACAAGAGCATGGCCCGCGCCGAGGCTTGGCTCAAGGAAAAAAACTACGGCCCGGCCCGCATCGAGGTCATTAAGAACCTCATCCGGGCCACGCACCGCGACGAGAAGGCCAATACGGAGCTGGAAAAAATGCTCGTCGATGCCGACATGAGCAACCTGGCGGCCGACGACTTCCGGGCCCGCGCCGAGCTCATCCGCAACGAGTGGGAGCTGGCCCTCGACAAGTCGTACACCACCCCCGATTGGGCCGAGTTGCAGCTCAACTTCATGCTGGCCCACAAGTACCAGTCGGAAGCCGGCAAGGCGCGCTACAAAAAGTGCCTCAAGGAGAATATTGAGGACCAGCGCGAGCACCTCAAAAAAGCCGCTAAAAAGGCCAAAAAGAAGGAAAAGGAAGCTACCGAAACCTTCGCCGAGCCCAAGCGTGGCATCGAAACGATGTTCCGCACCATGTATTCCAACCACATGAAGCTCTCGGACATGGCCGACAAAAAGGCGGGCATGATGATTCAGCTCAACGCGGTAATCCTTTCTATAATAATTACTTACCTGGGCGCCAAGTCGTCGGTGCTGGCTCCTACCGGCAACGCCAGCTTCACCCGCAACCCCATTCTGGCCGTGCCGATGGGCGTGCTGCTCATTACGGCGCTGGGGTCGGTGACCTCGGCTATTCTCTCGGCCCAGCCTGATGTCACGAGCTTCAAGTGGCTCAAGAAGAACCCCGAAATTGCCACCAATCGCCGGGTCAACCTGCTGTTTTTCGGGCAGTTCACCAAGCTCAGCCTTCAGCATTTTCAGGAAGGAATGCGCGAGCTGATGCGCCAGAAAGATACCCTCTACAACAACATGGTGACCGATGTGTACTACCTCGGCGAGGTGCTCGACCGCAAATACAAGCTGCTGCGCGTGAGCTACTCCATTTTTATGGTGGGCCTCATCCTCACGGCGCTCTCGTTTGGCATAGTGCTCGCCTACAAGATGTAGCCGCGTGGCGGCGCTGGCGTAACTTTAGGGCCTGGCTGCGTAGTTCAAGGGATAGAATAGGCGTTTCCTAAACGCTTGATAGCAGTTCGAATCTGCTCGTGGCTACATATATAATTTAGTAAAACCCCTTGCTTCAATTGAGGCAAGGGGTTTTTGCTTTGGGGTCCCTGGCGCTCGTCGCTAGGGTAGGCGTTAAGATTTTCTTACTCATCTGTTCTTCATGGGTCTGATTCGCAGAGAAGCGTAGCTTTGCTTTTGCATAACTCTCTCTCTTCCACATTTCAAACCAAACCATGAAGCAAGTCTTCCGTTACCTTGCCGCGCCGTTGCTCGGCGCGCTGCTGTTAGGGTCCTGCGCCCGCCAGGAGGCCAGCCCCACGCTGCCGCAGGCCGTCAACATCACCCAGAATGCCTCGGCAGCCGGTTTCCCCGAGGGCTTCGAAACCGGCACTAAAGCGGCCTACACCTCGGGCAGCGTCACGCTAGGGTCAGGCGCCTGGACGCTCAATGACGCGCTGCTCGGCAACACCTCAGCCGATGCCAAAACGGGTAGCCAGTCGGCCCGCGTGCGCAACAGCGGTTCGCTGAGCATGAATTTCGACCTGAGCGCCGGCGCGGGCGTAGTTACGGTAGGGCACGCCCTCTACGGCACCGATGCCAGCGGCACCTGGGAGCTGTGGGCCAGCGCCAACGGCGGCTCGTCGTACACCAAGGTGGGCAGCACCATCACTACCAGCAGCACGGCCCTGAGCACGGCCAGCTTCACGGTGAACATCGCGGGCACGGTGCGCCTGCAAGTGCGCAAAACCGATGGCAGCACCAACCGCCTCAACTTCGACAACATCACGGTAGAAAGCTACGGCGGCACCAGCACGGGTGGCGGGGGTACTACCACTGGCGGTAAGAAATTCCTCTTCGATGCCAGCCACGCCGAAACAGCCGGCAACGCCGACTGGGTGCTCGACGTGGACAATGGCGCCGTGCCGCGCTACCCCACGCCGGCCGCCTCGGGCATCACGGCCAGCACTTCAGAAACGTACTGGACGGCCGCCCTCTCCTCGTGGGGCGTGGCCCTGGTGAAGCTCGGCAACTCGGTCGAGAACCTGCCCAGCGGCACGGCCATCACCTACGGCAACACCTCCAACCCGCAGGATTTGGCCAATTACAACGTGTTTGTGATTGACGAGCCGAATACGCTCTTCACGGCCAGCGAAAAAACAGCTATCCTGAACTTCGTGAAAAACGGCGGCGGTCTGTTCATGATTTCCGACCACGACGTGTCGGACCGTAATAATGACGGCTACGACTCGCCCGCCATCTGGAACGACCTGATGACCAACAATTCGGTGCAAGCCAACCCCTTCGGCTACAGCATCGCGCTCACCAACATCTCCGAAACCAGCGCCAACGTGCTGGCTAGCTCCACCAACGTGATTCTGCACGGCTCGCAGGGCGATGTCAGCCAGCTTAAGTTCTCGAACGGCGCCACCATCACCAAAACCAGCGGCTCGCAGGCGCAGCCGCTCATCTGGCAGGGTAGCTCGGCGCAGGGCCTCAGCAACATCATGTGCGCCACCAGCACCTTCGGCACGGGCCGCGTCTTCGTCATCACCGACTCGTCGCCGGCCGACGACGGCACCGGCAGCCCCGGCAACACCGTGTACCCCGGCTGGACCGAAATTTCCAGCCACGCCCCGCTGCACCTCAACGCCTCGCTCTGGCTGGCCAAGCAGCAGTAACTAACTGCTAACAGACTAAAAAAGGCCCCTGGCGCAACGCCAGGGGCCTTTTTTGCGTGGGGTAACTAGTCCGGCTAGAGCCTGAACTGCGCGCCTACTTTCACGCCGAAGTTGGGCGGGGTTACACCGCCACCCCTGGTCGGGGACTCGTTGCGATACGTGATGCGATGAATGAAATCGACTCGCAGAAACTTAAAGATGTTTTCAACCCCGTAGCCGGCCTCGATGTAAGGAGACTTGCCCAGCGAGGGCAGCAAAAACTGGTTGCCGCGCCCATCGACTGGCGAAAGCTTGTTGGCATCGGTGAGGCCGCCGTAGAGGAAGTTGGCGGTGGCCACCAGGCGCCAGTTGAGGCGCCGCACGCCGGGAATGGCGTTCAGGATGATGCCCTCAAAATGATGGTCGAGCCGCAACGATACCGAGCGGTCGGTTACAAACTCAAAGTAATTGAGCAGGTTAAACGAGTTGATGTTGTAGAAGGGTGTCTGATTGCCGAGCGGGGCTTTCAGCAGCAGGTACGATACCTCCGAAGGGATGTAGCTGCCCTCGACGCGGTAGTTGAGGCGCCCGAAGTGGCCGGCCGACAGGCTGTGGTTGACGAGCAGATTGTACTTGTGGTACGTATTATTGCCCCGAAACCAGTCGATGGTGCCAAACGTGTAGCGGAACGTGAACACCGGCCAGCGCTTGAGGCCAATGGCGCGGCGGCGGTTTTCGGCCTGCACCAGGTTTTCGTCGGGCGCGTAGCGCGATTCCAGCACTACCTCAGTTTGGTGCAGCTTATCGGGCGTCAGTTCGGCCGAGCCGCCCCCCGGCCGCGGCTGGGTGCGCACCTGAAACTGCGGCACGCTGTTCTGGTAGCGCAAGGTCACGGTCTGGGTGAAGCCGTGAAACAGGTCGCGCTGCACGCTCAGCAGCGACAAGTCGCGCATAATGGGCAGGCCTTCGCGGAAGCGCCCCCAGCGCGAAGCCGCCGTAAAAAGGTTGTTATCGGGTAGAAAGTCGTTGTCGAGCAGCGCGTATTGCTCCACGTCGTGCCGGTACTCGCCGGTAAAGACGGTCCAGTGCCGGCGCTCGGCAATGTAGTTGGCCTTCAGGCCGTACTTAAAGCGCCCGTCCATGGTGCCGTAGGCCAGGTAGGGCTGGTACACCCAGTTGCGGCTGAACATGGGCGTGGTGCGGAAGCCAAACCGAAAGCGCGCGCCCTCAAAGTTGTTGTAGGCGAAGGTGTTGATAATCGGCCCCAGCTCAACGAGCCCCCGGTTGCCCACCCGCCGGTAGCCGTTGATGAAGAGGTCTATCCAGTCGAGGGTGCTGCGTACGGCCGGCAGCTCGCGGGCCGAGTCGAGCACGGCAAACGTCTGGCGCTCGCTCAGGCTCAAGGTATCGGGCCGGTTTTTGTCGAAATAGCCCTCCGTAGCCCCGCTGGGCAGCAGCCCGCTGATGAGGCCCTTGGTAGCGTTGTCGGAGCCCGGCTCCATCACGGTGCTCACGATGGGCTGGTCGTAAAAGCTGCCTGGGTGCTGCGTATTACGCTGAAAGCCTGAGTTTATCGTCGTGAAGCGCACGCGCATGGCGGCTTGCTTTTCGCCGGGCCGCACGGCCACCACCAGGCGGGTGCGGGCGGCCAGGCCCGGCCCCTGCTCCGGGGGCGTTAGCTCCTGCTGAATGCGCAGGTCGCTCACGAAGTTGAGGTTGGCGTGCTCGCTGGCCACCACGTCGATGCGGCGCAGCGCGTATTTATCCTTCGTAATCCAGATGGTGCCGGCAAAGGCCAGGTCGTGGTCGCGCTTGGGCGCCACCGCAATCTTGTAGCACATATCCTGGCCCACCAGCAGCGAGTCTTGCAGGGTATAATCGTAGGTGAGGCGCCCGCCCGCCGAGATGGGCGAGATAAAGTCCTTACCCAGAATGTTTTGCCAGTTAGGGTAAAAGTCAAAGTTCTGAAAGTTCGACCCCAGCATCTGGCTCAGTACCGAGCCCTCGCGGGGCCCGGCGCCGCGCATCTGCTTGTGCAGAATGTCCTCGCGGCGGTGCAGGGGCGGGCCGTACTTCACGTACACTTTTGAGCCCACCTCGGAGGCAAACAGCGGCAGCGGCGCATCGGCATCGGCGGCGGCGGCCGAGCCGTGGCGGGCAGCCAGGGCCCGCATATCTTTCACCACCTTGCGGTTGGCCAGGGCCTTCGGAATATCCGACAGGCTGACCTCGATGCGGTTGTAGGAGTCAAATTCGGCCGAAGTAAGGGCCGTGCGCTCGTTTTCGGGCTTGTGCTTCTGCACCTCGCGCAAAATGCGAAAGGCCGGGTTCTCGGGCTGGCGCGACGACACGAAGACCTCACCCAGCGCTACGCCGCCGCCTTTTTTAAGGCGAAAAAGCACCGTTTGGGGCGAGGTGCTGGCCAGCTTTTTGCGCAGCGTCACGAAGCCCAGCGCCGAGGCCGCCAGCGAGTCGGGTTCGTCCAGGGCCAGCTTGAACTTACCTTCCAGGTCGGCCGTGACGCCGATGCTGGTGCGCGGTACGAAGATGGACGCAAACGGCACGGGCTCGCCCGTGGCCGCCTCCACCACCTGCCCACTAATGCTGATTCGTTGGGCCACCGCGAGCCGGCCAGTCAGCAGCAGGCCTAGCAACAGTAGCGAAACGGTAAATTTCATATAATTAGAGCGATACGCAAGGCTTAAAGATAGCGACAGGCTTGCAAGTTACGCAAGGCGCGGCGGGTAGCAAGTAGTTCCAAAGCACGGAACCGACGGGCTTTAAAACAGCCCTAGCGCAGTCCTAGGGCTGTTTGTGGCCGGTAGTGCTGCACTCCCAGCGCCGCCAGCGCCAGCCAATAAGGGATGAACGGCCCCGAAAAGCGCGCCCCCCATTCCTCCACCGTCAGCATTATTACCCCTAGCTGAAGCGCAATGGCTACCGCCGCGTAGCGTGGCCCCAGGCCGGCCGGCCGCCGCAGCCCGCGCGCCGCCAACGCATACAGCAGCGGAAAAGCCACTGCCACCCAGGCCCGGTGCGCCAGCGAGTACCAGGGCCGCGGCCAGCCCAGAAAGTAGCTAGCTTTGAGCAGGGCTAGCTTACTGAAAAACAGAAAATTGTGCGTAATAAACCAGCCCAGCTGGCCCACCGGCAGCAGGCCGGCCGGCGGCAGGGCCAGGCTAGCCGGCGGGGTCACCGCTGAGGGCGCGTAGCTGAAAATGACCGTGCCCGCCGCGTAGGTAGCCACTAGGTTGAAGGCCGTCGTGATGCGGTTGAGCGTTAGCCCGGCCCCCACGGCCAGCAGCCCCCCCAGGCCCGCCGCCCAGCCGCGGCGCCCCGTGCGCCACAGGTGGTGCAGGCCCACCAGCACCAAAGCCAGCGGGGCCACAAAGCCATTGGGCCGGATGGTGGCCGTGTACAGCAGTAAGGCCGCCGCCAGCGCGCCGCTGCGCGCATCGCGCGCCCGCACCAGCGCCCATAGGCAAAAAATAAGGCAACTCGTAAACAGCGACTCAGTGAGGATGAACGGATTAAACGACTGCACCTCGACCCAGCCGGTCAATACGGCCGTGGCCAACGCCGCCGCGGGCCAGCGCCCCCCACTCAGCCGCCGTACGGTGCGGTAGAAGGCCGCCAGGGCCAGCCCTGACAGCCCTACCTGCGCCAGTGCCACGGCCAGCAGCCCTAGTCCGAGCTTCAGAAAGAGGCTGATAAACAGCACGTAGCCGGCGTAGTAGTAATTGTGCTCGCCTGCCAGTGCGCCGGTGGCCACCAGCTGCCGGGCGCAGGCCACGTAGCCGAGGCCATCGCCCATCAGGTGCGGGCCGTGGTAGTAGCGCCAGCAGGCTGCCTGCCCGCCCGCCCACAGCAAGGCCAGCAGCCAGCCGTGGTTTTTGCGAAACCACGGGCTAGCTGCTGGCCAATAAGAGGAAATCAGGCGCATCATCGGGCGCAAAGCTAAAGCTGCCGGGCGCCCGCCGGGGGCGGGGGTCACACCTCCACTTTGAGCGTGGCGGGTTTTTCGGTTACTTCAAACAGCTCGCCGTGGGGCACGATGGTAATCTGACCGTATTCCTTGAGCAGCATTTTGTAGGCCTCGGCCACCTCGCGCGGCTTGCGGTCGAGGTCGAAGAGGCCGCAGGCGTTCACCGTGCCTTTCTGCTCGGCCAGCCCGGTTTCCCAGTCTATCTGGTCGATGAGCGAATACCACGTGAAGCCCAGCACCGGCACACCTTCCTTACGGATGCGCAGGATGTTGGCCCACTGCTTCCAAAGCCAGGTAGGAGCTTCCTTGGCATCGAACACGTTGGTTTCGGTGTGCATTACCGGCTTCTTATAGCGCTGGTAGTAGTCGTGGGTGATGGAGGCCCAGCCCAGCACGTCCATGCTGGTGCAGATTTCGCCGTTGGGCAGCACCATCTTCTCGTTGCGGCCGTAGTAGTCGTTGCCCATCACCTGGTAGCCGGGCGGCTCGGCGGCCATAAACCAGTCGTACTCCTTGCGGGTCATCCCGTTGTCGTAGAAGTAGTTGACTACCTCGCCATCGGGCTGATGGGCGTAGAGCAGGTCGAGCGAGGCGAAGCGCAGCTTGTTCTCCATCTGGATGGCCGGTGTGCGCTCGGCGCGCATCTCGTGCAGAAACTCGGCCGACTCGCTTTGCACAATCACGCAGTCGGGGCGGTGCTTGGCAATCTGCTGGGTGCCCATGATGCTGGCCGCCGTGCAGTGCTTGAGGGCCGTTACGAAGCCCTTGTCGGTTTTCAACTGCTCGTTCCACACCCCATCCTTGCCGCTGGAGCGGGCCGTCACGTAAATCTCGTTTACCGGCGTGTAGTAGCGCACCCAGGGGTAGCGCTTGGCTACCTCCTCGCAGTAGGCGGCGAAGTGCACCGGCAACTCAGGGTTCTGGAAATTACCCAGCCAGTCGGGCACCCCGAAGTGCATCAGGTCGAGAATGGGCGTGATGCCCAGCCGCTGTATCTCCGCCATCGCTAAGTCGGCAAACTCCCAATCGTATTTTTCAGGACTGAGCTGGATGTTATAGTAAGGCAAGCCGTAGCGCAACACCTTGAGGCCCATTTCTTTCACCAGGCCCAGGTCTTCCTTGTAGCGATTGTAGTGGTCGCACTCAGCCAGCATGTCGCGGCGAGTCTTGCCGTGGTTGATGGTAGGGTAGCTGCACTCGATGCCGGTGGCAAACATGAAGTTATTGGGCAGGCCCGTGGGCAGGCCGCTGCCGTTGTGGCCGCGCGCGCCCCCAAACTGGTCGCCCTCGTAGTTGCCACTGCCGAAGTGCTGCTTAATGTCGGTGAGAAAGGATTTCATTTATAGTAAATAATAAGCGGTAATCGTCATGGCGCGCGCAACGAAGCAGCGCGCGGCAATCTTTCCTTTCGCGTTGGGTTATTACTCCTCGTGAAGCGAACAACCAGGAAAAATTGCCGCGCTCTACTTCGTTGCGCTCGCAATGACAAATGGTTTATAAGCAGCTATTTATGAGTCGCGCCGCTGTTGCTGTTCCAGAAAGCGGTCGGCCGTGCGCAGGCTCAGGGCCATGATGGTGAGGGCCGGGTTCACGCTGAGCGCGCTCGGAAACACCGAGTTATCGCAGATGTAGAGGTTGGGCACGTCGAAGGCGCGGCCGTCGCGGTCTACCACGGCATCGTCGCCGCTCAGGCCCATGCGGGCCGTGCCGATGACGTGCGCATAGCGCTGAAACGCCCAGATATCGGTGGCGCCGGCGGCCGCCCAGATGTCGCGCATTATCTTCTCGGCGTGGGTGTTCATGCGTAGCTCGTTTTCCTGGGCCGTGAAGTGCAGGCGCGGCTTGGGTAGCTGGCGGGCATCTTTTTCCTCGCTCAATTCCAAGAAGTTGTCGGCGTGGGGCAGGCAGTCGCCCAGGATGTTGATGCCCGCAATGTGGTTGAACTGCCGCATGTAGTCGCGCAGTGGCTGGCCCCACATTTTGCGCCCGCGCGCCACCTGGCCCGAAAACGTAACCGGCATCACGCCAATGCTTTGCAGCAGGTAGCCGCCCGCAAAGTCAGCATCCTTGGGCCGGTGGGTATCCTGCGAGATGAGGCCGCCGGGAATGCCTTTCGTAGGCCGCACTTCCTCCGGGAAGGTGCCCCACACCTGCAAACCCGGGTGGGCCATCAGGTTGCGGCCCACCTGCCCGCTGGTGAGGGCCAACTCGTTGAGCAGCAGCAAACGGGGCGTTTCGACCGAGCCGCCGCAGAGAAACAGCGTTTTGCAGGCCAGCCGGTGGTTCTCACCGTTCTGGGTGTAGACTACTGCCGCCACATGGCCGCGCGCGTCGCGCTCAATCTCCGTTACAAAGCTATTGGGCCGAATATCAGCCCCGTACTGCACGGCCAGCGGAATGAACGTCACGTCCATGCTGGCCTTGGCACCGTTCGAGCAGCCAGCCTGGCAGAAGCCGCGGTTGGTGCAGGCCTCGCGCCAGCCGAGGCCTTCCTGGTAGTAGCGAGCCGAAAGCGCGGCGTTAGCGGCCGGCGAGGTCTTAATGCCAACCTTTTCGGCGCCGCGCACCATGAGCTGGGCGGCGCTGTTGAGCGGCAGCGGGGCCAGCGGGTAGCCCTTGGGCCGGCTTGGCCCCCAGGGGTAGGGCGTGGGGCCCGAAATACCCAGAAACTGCTCCAGCTCCTCGTAATAGGGGGCCAGGTCGTCGTAGGTCAGGGGCCAGTCCTCACCTTGGCCAAAATCGCGCTTCACGTGCAGGTCGTCGGGCAGGGGGCGGGGCGTGTAAGCCGTGTAGTGCAGCGTGGAGCCACCCACGCCGGTGCCCGAGTTGTTCTTGCCCATCGCCAGCGGGTCGGCGCCAGCGGCCAGGCGCTCGTCGTTCCAGAACAGAAAATCCTGGGCCCGTTCATCGGTGGCGAAGTCCTTCTCTGGGTTGTGCCAGGGGCCGGCTTCTAGGGCTACCACCTTCAGGCCGGCCTGAGCTAGCCGGGCCAGCAGCGGCGCGCCGCCCGCGCCCAGTCCAATCACGATGCAGTCAACCGATTCGCTGGCCTTGGGCAGGGCTTGCGGCTGCTCCTGGGGCGTGTCGGCGGCGGGTTGAGTCTCATTGTCGGCCAGCAACTCGCGCAGCAGCGGGTCTTGGATGGCGGGCTCGGTGGGGCTGATAACGCCTTCCTCGGCAATCTCTTCGTCGGGCATAAAACGGGCACTAGTGTGGCAGGCTTCTCACTTGAATAAGAGGCTACTGCTTAGTAATAAGTTAGCTAAAGAGATGGCTTACGCCTCGCGCGGCTCCTTTTCGTTGAGGCCAATGCGCGTCCAGGCGGGTAGGTCGGCGTAGCCGGTGTAGCCGATTTCATCCTGCGCCCAGGGGTGGGCGTAATAGGTTTCGGTGAGCTCGGCCAGCATTTCTTCGAAAAAGCGGCCGGCGTTCAGCGTTTGCCAGGTAGCACCGGGCGGGTTGCCGCTGGCCAGGGCTTCGATTACTTTATCCTGCTGGCTAGGGTCAAGCTTTTCAAAATCAGCTTGGAAGAGCGATTGCGCAATTTCCTGCACGCCGCCCAGGCCCAGGCGGTAGGCCTCGCGGTCGGGGGGCAGGGCATCGTAGCGCCAGCCGTCGGCGCGGCCTTCGGCCAGGCGCTGGTCGAGGGCGGGGGCCAGCGGGATGGGTACTGGCCGCTCGGGCTGCGGAAACAGTCGGGCCGCCACGGCCTCCAGCAGCCGGTAGGTTTCGGGAGCCAGCAGCTGAGGCGTGTAGGCGGCGCCAGTGTCGGCCAGGCGCTGGGTGAGGGCCGCGCGCGTGGCCGCCGACACGTGCGCCGACGGAAGCAATTCCTGAGAGGTCATACCACAAAAAACAGGTTGAAGAAAACCCGCCGGCGATAAGCACGACAGATTTCCTTCAACCTGAACGGTGAACTGAACCGTAGGGTTAGCCCCGGCCGCAACTTTAGCTATTCGTCACTGCTAAGCTTGCCGCCGGTGACGTGCACCAGTGCGCCGGTCATAAACGAGCCGTCTTGCGAGGCCAGCAGCACGTAGGCCGGGGCCACTTCTTCGGGCTGGCCGGGGCGCTTGAGGGCCACCTCGTGGCCGTATTTGGCGATTTCCGACTCGGGCATGGTGCCGGGGATGTTGGGCGTCCAGATGGGGCCGGGCAGTACGGCGTTGACCCGAATATTTTTTTCGCCCAGGTACATGGCCAGCGACTTGGTGAGGGCGTGAATGCCGGCCTTGGTGCAGGTGTAGTCGATGAGAATCTTGTTGCCCACGATGCCCACGATGCTGCCCGTGTTGATGATGCAGTCGCCATCCTGCAAGTGCGGAATGGCGGCCTGCGCCATCCAGATGTAGCCCATGATGTTGGTGTCGAAGCTGCGCCGAATCTGGGCCTCCGGAATGTCCTCGAATTTCTCCTGCGACATCTGGAAGGCCGCGTTATTGACCAGAATGTTGAGCCCGCCCAATTCCTGGCGTACCAGCCGCACGGCCTGGAAGGCCTGCTCGCGGTCGCGCACGTCGAGCTGCAACACCTGGCACTTGCGGCCCTCGGCTTCTACGAGGCGCTTGGTTTCCTGCGCATCCTCTTGGTTTTCATTGAATAAGATGGCCACGTCGGCCCCTTCCTTGGCAAAGGCGATGGCCACGGCCCGCCCGATGCCCGAGTCGGCCCCAGTGATGAGGGCTACCTTGTCTTCGAGCTTGCCAGCGGCTCGGTAGGCAGCCAGGCTACTCTGGGGCTGGAGCTTCATGTCGGCCTGCTTGCCGGGGTAGGGCAGCTTTTCGACGTGGTTTTTCATGTCGGCGGCCGTGGGGCGCTTGGGCGGGGCGGGGTGGTCGGTTTTGCGAGCGGGCATACTGGAAAAGGTTGGGATGAGTACGCCGGCTTACGTAAAAATTAGCTCGGCGGCTGGCGCGGGCGCGCGCTTGGCAGGCTAGCCAGATGGGTAATGGGAAAGGTTGCCGATTGTATAATTTCGGCTAGTTGAAGAGGCGCCTAGCTAACGTTTTCGAGTGCCGAAATGCCGCTTGTTTGGTAGTTTGCAGTAGTTTTTAAGTGATAGGGGCGTCCCTCCCGGTAGAGTTAAACTTTATGAAAAAATTATTACTTTTCCTGGCATTCTTTAGTCTTGTTAATTTAACTGAGACCGTGTCCAGCCCTCAGCTACTGGCCGTCGACCCGCCGCGCCTCAACGGCCAGTGGCAGGGGCCGCTGAAGGTGCCGGGCGGCACGCTCACGCTGGCCATCACCATCGTGCCGCTCAGCAACGGCACTTACTACGCGGCCCTCGACGTGCCCCAGCAGCGCATCAGCCGCATGCCGGTAGAGGTGGAGCTGAAGGGCGACGACCTGAAGTTGAGCATCGAGCAGGCTGGCAGCCGCTTCGAGGGCAAGGTGCTGGCCGGTGGCGACCGGCTCGTGGGCACCTGGCAGCAGCCGGGCCTCAAAACCGACCTCGTGCTGGAGCGCGGCACGGCGCCCGCTGCCGCCCAGGCGGCCCGCAAGCTGCGCCTCACGCCGCCTTACCGCGAGTCGGAGGTGACGTTCTACAACCCCGTGGCCAAGATTAAGCTCAGCGGCACGCTCACCATTCCGAGCGGCGAAGGCCCCTTTGCGGCCGTGGCGCTGGTGTCGGATTCGGGCCCGCAGGAGCGCGATTCGGACTTGCAAGGCTACCGCATCATGGGCATCTTGGCCGACTACCTCACCCGGCACGGCGTGGCCGTGCTGCGCTACGACGACCGGGGCGTGGGCAAGTCGGGCGGCGATTTCACCCGCGCCACTACCGCCGACTTCGTGACCGATGCCCGCGCGGCGCTGGCCTTTTTGCGCGACCGGCCGCTCATTGCCCCGCAGCAAGTAGGCCTGCTCGGCCACGGCGAGGGCGGCAACGTGGCCCTGCTGGCCGCCGCTGAGCCTCTTGAAGCCCCCAATTTCGTGGCTTCGCTGGCTGCCTACGGGCAGCCGGGGCGCGACGTGCTGCGCCGCCAGCAGGGCGAAATCATGCGCCTCATCGGGGCCGATGGCGCGCAGGTGAAAGCCGCCCAGGGCCTGTTTGACCAACTGGTGGAAACCGTGCGCCAAACGCCCAACACCGCCGCTGCCCGTACTAAGATAATGGCCCTGCTGCGCAGCAGCAACTCGGCCCTCGACGAGCCGATGGCCCGCGCCCGCGCCGCGCAATTAACCTCGCCCTGGTCGCGCTATTACTTTGATTTTGACCCGGCTACCCGGCTAGCACTGGCCCGCTGCCCGGTGCTGTTGCTCAATGGCACGGCCGACTTGCAGGTGGCCGCCGGCCGCAATATGTCGCTGTTGCAGAAGGGCCTGCGCCAATCGGGCCAGCCAGTGCAGGCCCACCGGCTGGGGGGCGTCAACCACGTTTTTCAGGACGACCCCGCCAAGTGGCCCATCGTGGCCGGCGAGCGGCAGGCCGCCTTTTCGCCCGAGGGCCTCGGCTACCTGCAAGCCTGGTTGCTGGAGCGCGCCCACCTCGCCAAAGCCCCGGTGCCCGTGACGGTGCGCCGCCCCGCCCCGCGCCCCAAGGCCCTCACGCCGCTGCGCCCACGGGTAGCGGCCAAGCGGGCGTAGCGGCTTAGGGATGAAAGGGTATGGGGGTGGGAGAGTAGGAGCTGGAAATTATCTAAAACACATGTGTCATTGCGCGCCTGCGAAGCAATCGCACCAGGACGATACACGCACGACTCGTTCTGGTGCGATTGCTTCGCAGGCGCGCAATGGTAGCCGTTCGCTGGATTTATCCGGGTAGCTTCCAACGCCCCCCTACTCTCTCACTCAATAAAAACCCTTACCACGGCAGGCGCTCGGCATTGTGGAAATAGCCGCCGGTGGGGCCATCGGCGGGCAGCAGGGCCAGCCGCACGGCGGTTTGGGCACCTTCGGCCACCCCGAGTGGCGCGTTGTCTCCGCCGAGGTCGGTTTTCACCCAGCCGGGGTGCGCGGCGTTTACCTTGACGTTCGTGTCGGCCAGGTGCTGGGCCAGCACTACGGTCAGCATATTGAGCGCCGCCTTGGAGGAAGTGTAGCCCGGCGTGGCCCAGCTGCCGCCCTGCCCTTCGCTGATAGCCGTGAGCGAGCCCAGAATGCTGCTTTGGTTGACAATGCGGCCCGCCGGGGCCTGCCGCAGCAGGGGCAGCAGCGCCTGCGTAATGGCGTAGGGCCCAATGACATTGGCCTCGTAGGTCTGGCGCAGGGTGTCGGGGCTCACGTCAAAGCCCTGGTCGAGCTGCACGCCGGCGTTGTTCACCAGCACATCGAGCCGGCCAAACTGCGTTTCGAAAAACGTGGGCAGCGTGGCGATGTCGGTGTGGCTCGTCACGTCAAGCTCCACGTCGTGGGCATCGAGGCCCTCGGCGCGCAGCGCGGCGGCGGGGGCAGCGGCCTTGCCCTGGCGGGCGCCCAGCACCACCGTGAGGCCCTGCTGGCCCAGTTGGCGCGCTATTTCGAGGCCTAGGCCCTTGTTAGCCCCCGTAACGAGGGCGACTTTTTGCGGGTGTTTTTCCATACTTTTCTAAAGCCCACCAGCCCGCCAAATGTTGGCGCCGGCCCGCTAGCCTCAGAAATTCAGCCCGCAGTGAAAGCAGTGGTGCGCTCGGCCTTGCAGCGGGTAGCGCCGCAGCCGCGACAGCAGCGCCACAAACCAGTGCGCGGCGCCCGGCCGGGCCGCCGCATCAAACACCACGTCGGCCGAGCCGCAGCGCGGGCAGGTGAGGGCCACGGGCACCTCGGCCGTAGCCGGCGCGGCTAGCCCGCCGGGCACGGCCTGCATCACCACGGGCGGGCGCAGCGCCTCGGCCGCCCGCGCCGCATCGCGCTCGTAGATGTGCAGCCGCACCCCACCCGCTACGGGGCTGTACATGCGGTTGAGCGACACCAGGTTTTCGTTGGTCAGAAAGCACGGAATGCCCGCTGCCTCCAGCTGAGTACGCGCCAGGTGCGCCGCCAGCGGCTCATAGTACGAGTCGAACACAATGATATTCTCCGACTTCGGCGGTGTGGCGTCAGTGGTCATGGCTAGGGGAGGGCAGGCAAAAAAGGCGGCCGGGCTGCCACCCACGAAGGTACCAGCCCGGCCGCCCGATACGCTAACAGGCGCGCCTACTTTTTAGTGGCAGTGGCCGCGCGTAAGTCGCTGGCGGTACGCTTGGCGCGCAGGGCCGTAAACTCGGCCTGCCAGGCCCGGATGCGCAGCTCGTCGCGCGCGGGCAGGTCGAGCCGGATGCGGGCCAACTGGTCGTTGAGGCTGCGGTACACGGCTTGGGCGTAGTCCCAGTCGCGGGCCTGCCAGGCAGCGTGCTGGGCGCGGGTGGCGCGCAGCAGTTGCCCGTAGGCCCCCGCAATGGTAGTTGGCGTGAGGCTGGACACCTGCCCGGCGTAGCTGCCGAGCAGCGCCTGCGCCACGCGCTTTTGTCGGGCTGGGGCCAGCGGCTCGGCCCGCCGGGCCTGGTTGGCCGAGTCAAAGCGCGCAGTTTGGCGGCCCAGCCGGCGCAGGGTGCGGCGGGTGTGGCGGGCAGCCGTGTCGAGCTTGGTCATTTCCTGGCGCACCACTTCCTGGCGCTCGCGCGGGGTCGAGTCGCAGCCGCTCAGGGCCAGCCCCAAGGCGGCCGCGCTAAGGAGAAAAGCTGTTTTCATGCGCCCTCATACGGCCTGCGGCGAATTAGGGCTGCGCCAGTCGGAAGTTGAGCGGCAGCTCCACTTCCACAGCCACAGCCCGGTGGCCCAGGCGGGCGGGTATCCACTGCTCGGGCACGGTGCGGGCTACGCGCAGGGCTTCTTCGTCGCAGCCGCCCCCGATGCGCTGCACCAAGTGGTAGTTGCTGAGGTGGCCGAGCGTGTCGAGCACGAAGGCCACCACCACTTTGCCTTGGATATTATGCGTTTGTGCGGCCGCCGGATATATCAGCTGGCGCGTGAACTCGGCCAGGGCCACGTCGCTGCCAATGAAGAGCGGCGGCTGGTCGGGGCGCACGTAGCTCCATTTGCCGGGGCTTACCTCGGTGTGGCACAGCAGGTCGGGCCCCGGCCGGAAATACAGCAGCCGGCGCTGGTCGTGGTCGTAGCGTTGCAACACCACCTTCTCGCCCGAAGGTGTGTAGCCGAAGTATTCCCAAACCCCCACCTTTTGGCCTTTTACCAGCGTGCCTTTTTCATATTTCGTGTCGCGTATTTTCTGAGCCCGAGCGTGAGATGCAAATAAGCAACAGGCAATCAGTAAGAAAAGAGTACGGAAATAATACCGAGTAGAAAGAAACATAGAATGGGTGGGAAAAGAAGGGATATAAATTCTGGGGGGTCAAATTAGCAGGTCAGCGGCACATTCACAACCGGGCCAGGGCACAAAAAAAGCCGACTGCCCGGGGTGGGCAGTCGGCTTTTTAGCGCGTGGGTGCAGGATGCACTAGGGCATCAGTACCTTGTTGATTACGTGAATCACGCCGTTGCTCTGGATAACGTCGGCGATGGTAACGGTGGCTACGCCACCTTTCTCGTCCTTCACTTCGATGTTTTTGCCTTTCATCATGGCCGTCAGGGTTTCGCCCTGCACGGTCGTCAGCTTGGCCATGCCTTTGCCCGCCTTGATGGCTTTGGCGAGGTCGGCCGAGGTCATTTTACCCGAAACCACGTGGTAGGTCAGGATTTTGGTGAGCGTCGCCTTGTTCTCGGGCTTCACCAGGGTTTCTACCGTGCCAGCGGGCAGGGCGTTGAAGGCTTCGTTGGTGGGGGCGAATACGGTGAAAGGACCGGGGCCCGACAGCGTTTCTACCAGGCCAGCGGCTTTCACAGCGGCTACGAGCGTGGTGTGGTCTTTCGAGTTAACGGCGTTTTCGACAATGTTTTTGGTCGGATACATTGGGGCACCGCCTACCATCACCGTTTTAGCTTTCTGGGCGGCGGCAGTCTGTACGCCAGCGGTACCAAGCAGGGCTACTACGGCGAGGGTTGCAAAAGAGAGTTTCATGGGTAAAAGGAATAAAAGTGGTTAAGGTTAAACCTGCCTCACCTACGGCCACACCGGGCAATGCGGATTTTGCGGGCCGTAAAAAAATAGATTGGCTGACTATTTCGACGGGGCAAGAAAATTTTTCAGCTTGAAAATGAAGCAAAAAGCCCCCGCCACCCAAAATAATAAAGGCCACTACTTGCGTGCTGCCCACTTTTGTCTACCTTTGTACCACCAATCGCCACTACGGCGAACAAACCTCAAGCGAGAGTAGCTCAGTTGGTAGAGCGCGACCTTGCCAAGGTCGAGGTCGCGAGTTCGAACCTCGTCTCCCGCTCCAGATTCAAAACGCCACCTTCGGGTGGCGTTTTTTGTTTTCCACTATGGCCGCCCCGCGCAAATGCCTAAGTACGGACGAGGAATTTCGGCAAGCCGTAGCCGAAAGCCTGTCGGTGCGGCAGGTGCTGAGTCGCATTAAGCTGGTGCCGGCCGGCGGCAACTACAAAACCGTGCACAGTCGCATTGCCCTACTAAGGCTCGATACGAGCCATTTTACGGGCAAGGGCTGCAATGCAGGGCCGCGCTACCGGATGCTGGGCAAGCCTTTTTCCTGGAAAGGAATTCTCATAGAAAATTCGGCGTATACATCCACCTTCCGGCTTCGTAACCGGTTGATAGAGTCCGGATTGAAGAAAGCTGAATGTGAAAGCTGTGGCTTAAGAGAATGGTTAGGAAAGAGCATTCCGCTAGAGTTGCATCACGCCAATGGCGTGCATAATGACCACCGCCTCCCTAACTTGCAATTGCTTTGCCCCAACTGTCACGCGCTGACTGAAAATTACCGAGGCAAAAATCAGCGCCGAAATAACAAATAAGCGCTTGAGCCAGAGTGGTGTAATCGGTAGCCACGCGACACTTAAACTGTCGTTTCCGTAGGGAAGTACGGGTTCGAGTCCCGTCTCTGGTACAATCAAAAAAGGCCGCTCTTCCAATCTGGAGGAGCGGCCTTTTTAATACTGAACGCGATGGCTAATGGCTTCTAGCGACGGCCCACCACTGCGGCCTTGCCTGCGGCTTTGGGGGCTAGGGCGGCACTGCTCACTTGCTGAAACGTGAGGCCCGAAGCCGAGCGCAGGCGCATTGTAGTCAGGGCCTTGGTTGGGAAGAATATCTCGGTCATGGCCGTGAGGCCGTGGTCGGCGAAGAGCTCGACCGATGCCGCATCGAAAAAGAGCGTGAGGTCGGCGCCGGCTGTGGTAGCCAGGCGCGGGGCCACGTGGCGGCCCGCAAACTTGGGGCTGAAGCTGGTGTTACCGGCCCGGCTGCGGTCAATAAAATACTCGTTTTTCGCCTTGTCGTAGCCGATTAGCAGCTCCTCGCCGGCGGTATTGCTCAATACTAGCTCGAAGCTGGCGAGCTGGCTCGTGCTCAGGTTCAGGCGGTATTTGCCGCTGGGTACGCTGAGGCGGGCCAGGTCCACAGGCGCTTTCACGGCCACGTTTTGCAGCGTGGTGGGCGCGGCGGCCAGGCTAGCCAGCTCGCGGGCCGGCGTCGAGGTAAGGTAGATTTCCGGGCCTTCCCGGCGCAGGCCTAACTCGCGCGGAATGGTCATGGCGCTGCGCCAAGGCGAGGTGGGTACTTGGTTGGCGTATTCCCAGTTGCTCATCCAGCCCAGAAACAGGCGGCGCGAACCCGTATTGGCGAAGGTAACGCCGGCGTACTCGTCGGGGCCAAAGTCAGCCCATTTCGTCTTGTCATTCAGCGGCTTGAAGGTATGGCCGTCGAAGCTGCCCACAAAGTACTGAGTGGCCGAGCCGCCGTTGGGGCCACCAGGGTTGATGTTGACGAGCAGCACCCAGTGCGTTTGGCCATTGAGCGTGAGCGGAAACAAGTCGGGGCATTCCCACACGCCGCCGTGGGCACCCAGCTTCTCGCCAAACTCGCTTTCCTTGGTCCACTCCTTGAGGTTGGGCGAGGAATAGAACGTGATGCGGTCCTTGGTGGCCAGGGTCATTAGCCACTTGTTGGCCACCTCGTTCCAGCTGACTTTGGGGTCGCGGAAGTCCACGATGCCGGGATTTTTCACCACTGGGTTGCCTTGGTACTTCGTCCAGGTCTTACCCGCGTCGAGGCTGTAGGCCAGCGCCTGGCTCTGGGTGTGGGCGGGGTCCGATTTCTCCTTCTTAGGGTTGTGATAGGTAAAAATAGCCACCAGCGGCACTGTGCCGTTCTTGCCAAAGCCGCTGGTATTCTTGCTGTCAACCACCGCTGAGCCCGAGAAGATATAGCCCAGGCTATCGGGAAACAACGCAATCGGCCGCTCCTGCCAGTTCAGCATATCGGGGCTGGTGGCGTGGCCCCAGTGCATGGGCCCCCACACCATGCCGCCAGGGTAATACTGAAAAAACAAGTGGTAAGTGCCCTGGTAAAAGACCATGCCGTTGGGGTCGTTCATCCAGTGGGCGGCGGGCGCAAAGTGGTAGCCAGGCCGCCACTGCGGCGTGGCTGGGGGTGGGGTAGTCTGGGCCCCGGCGGCCGGGCCGAGCAGCGCGCCGCCGAGCAGCAGGGGTAGTAACTTGTTCATAACGAGCAGGTCAAACGGATGAACTGGCAAGGTAACACCGGCAGCTCGGCCAGGACGGTGCGGGCCGGGCTAGGCCGCCGCTTGCAGCAAGGGCGCCAGCACGGCCCACACGTTGGCGGCCAGCAGGCGCTGGCCGGCGGCGTTGGGGTGCACGCGGTCGGGTAGGTTAAGTTCGGGGCGGCCCAGCACGCCAGCCAGCAGCGAGGGCACGAAAGCGACGCCCTCAGCCTCGGCCAAAGTGCGAAACAAGCCGCTGAACTCCTGCGCGTAGCGGCTCAGGCCGGGCAGGCCCAGCGGGCCCAGGTCAAATGGAAAGCTGAGGCCCGCCAGCACGAGCTGGGCCTGCGGAAACTGTCGCCGCACCTCGTGCAGAATATAGGTGAGGTTGGCCACCGTTTCGCGCACCGCGATGCCGCGCAGGCCGTCGTTGGCCCCCAGAGCCAGCACAAACACGGCGGGGGCGTGGCGGGCCAGCACGCCCGCCAGGCGCTGGCGCCCGCCGGCGCTGGTTTCGCCGCTCACGCCGTAGTTGTAGGCGCGGTAGGCGAGGCCCGCCGCATCGAGTTTTTCCTGAATGCGGGCCGGAAAGCTGTCGGCCGCCGGCAGGCCGTGGCCCGCCGTGAGGCTGTCGCCGAAGAAAACGATGTTTTTCATGCAAAAAGTAGCCCCGCCGGCTGGCCTTGCGGGGCCGGCGGCGGGGCGCTGCTAACTTGTAAGAGCTAAATAATTTATATTCGGGCAAAATGCTCGGCCGCCAGGCGAGCCCCCTGGTCGGTGCACAGGCCCCGGATGTAATACAAAAAAATACTGCGAAAAATTTCGGCCGTCTGAAAGCTGCCCGCCGGGAAAATACCGGGCGTGAGCACGATGTTGACCTGCTGGATGATGATAATGGTAACGAGCTGAATATTGATGTCGCTGCGAAACAGCCCCTGCCGGATGCCCTCGTTGAGCAGCTGTTGCAGCTGCGGGGTCGAGTGCTCGGCCAGGTAGTCCTGCATGGCCTGCGCCGCGCTCGGGTACTGCATCAGCTCGGGGTAATAGCTGGCCGAAGTACCCAGCAAGTCCTGAATACTGTAGCTGATGAGGCCGTAGAGGCGTTCTACGGGCGAGGGGTACCACTCGAAAAGGCGCACGTGGTCGCGCTTCTGGCGGGCCATGTCGTCGAGGAGGAAATGCAGGGCCAGCGCCTCGCGGCTGGGGTACTGCACCAGAAAGGCCTCGGGCGTGAGGCCTAGGCTGCCCGCTACCTCGGCATCGGTGGGGGCCGCGAAGCCGCGCTGGCGAAAAAGCGCCGCGCTGGCCGTGAGCGGCGATGCCTGAAAGGCGGGAGAAGTGCTCATAGCGTGAGAAGAGAACCCGGCCGCCAGCAAACGAAGGCGTTGAATGTTAAGCCAGGAAGCCTAGTACGAAAAAAAACAGCAGCTGTACCAGGTACACTAGCGGCACCAGTGGGTTGCGCTTGGGAAAGGGCGTGCGCACGAACAGCACTTGCAGCAGCAGCGCCAGCAAAAACCAGTCGCGGAAGTTCTTCATGGGGATGACCCCGCCGGTCCAGTGCCAGAAATCGTATCGGCTGGCCACGGGCTCCAGGCACAAGTCGAAGCCCACCATGAGCACCGCGCCCACCAGCACCCGCACCAGCCGCGAGGTGGGTAGGTAGGCCGCCAGCATGCCGCCTAAATACGTGACGGTAACCCAGTTGAGGCCGATAAGCCAAGGCGCGCCCATGTACTGCGGCCCCAGCGTGGCACCGTAGGTGTAGCGCCCAAACAGCAGCCCCGTGTTGGTGCCCACCACTTCGGCCACCAGCCCAAGCAGAAAAACCTGCACCAGCAGCAGCCAGAACGCGAGCGTGCGCCCGGGCTGAAAGGCCACCAGCAGCCCCGCCGTGAGCAGCAGCGTCAGCGGCGTGTATTTTAAATAAAAAGCCTTATCCTGGCTGAAGGCCAGCCCCACAAAACCCGTGATGTGAAACAGCAAAACCAGCCCCTGGGCCAGCCGCAGCCGCCCCGGGGAGGCCGGCGGGGGCGCGGGCAAATGTGAAAACTCCATGTTGCGGAAGCAAGCGGTGGGCGGGCCGCGGCCGGCGGAGCCAGCTAAGAGCTGGCTCCGCCGGCCGCGGCTACGCAGTTAGGCTAGCGAGTAAAAAGAAACTAATCAATGAGTTCGGCGACAATCTTGGCCGAAAGTAGACACAGCGGAATGCCGCCGCCCGGGTGCACCGAGCCCCCGCAAAAGTACAGCCCAGCCAGCCGGCCCGAAAAGTTGGGATGCCGTAAAAACGCCGCCAGCGCATTATTGCTGGAGCTGCCGTACAAAGCGCCGCCAAACGACGACGTATCGGCGGCAATGCCGGGCGGCGTCCAGACCTTCTCGGCCCGGATAAGCGGCTCTACGTCGGTGCCCAGCGCCTGGCTGAGCTTGGCTAGCACCACGCGGCGGGTGCGGGCCGTGAGGGCGGTCCAGTCCTGGCCCTCGTCGTGGGGCACGTTCACCATCACAAACCAGTTTTCGTGGCCGGGCGGCGCGTCGGCGGGCGTTTTTTTGGAGGTGATGTTGACGTACACTGTCACGTCGTCGGCCACCGTTTTCGTTTGAAAAATGGCGTCGAATTCGGCCTTGTAGTCCTTGGAAAAGAAAATGTTGTGCACATCCAGCTCGGCAAATTCGCGGGCGATGCCCCAATAAAATATCAGCGCCGACGACGAGCGCGGCTGCCCTAGCGTGCGCTCGGGCGCGGGCTGGCTGGGCAGCAGCTTGCGGTAGGTGGGCACCACGTCCATGTTGCTGACTACCTGCGCAAAATCATACACGTCGAGGTCAGTGCGCAGGCCCGTTACAAGGTTGCCGGCGGTCAAAATCTCACGTACCGGCTCGTTAAACCGGAATTTTACCCCAAACTCCTCGGCCAGCCTATGCAGGCTACTGGCAATGGCATAAATGCCACCCTCGGGGTAAAACGCCCCAATCCCGTGCTCCAGGTGCGGAATGAGCGAGAGCGTGGCCGGCGCCTGATAGGGGTCAGAGCCGTTGTAAGTAGCGTACCGGTCAAAGAGCTGCACCAAGCGCGCATCCTTGCCAAACGCCTTTTCGTGGCGCGCGTGCATGGTGCCCATGAGGCCCAGCGAGGGCAGCGCAGCCACGGCCTTCAGCGTTTCGGGGCTGAGGTAGGTGCCTGCTTTATGCAGCGACTTGTGCAGGAAGGTGCCCGCCGTGGCATCGTAGGCCCGGCCGCTGCGCGCCAGAAACTGGGTTACGTCGGCGGCCGGCACGCCCAACTTTTGCTCGACTTCGGCGGCAAACTGGCTAGAGTCCGCCCAGGCCGTGAGGCGCGTGCCGTCGGCGAAGAAGTAGTTGGTAATCGGGTCGAGGCGCTCGTAGCGGAAGTACTCGGCCGGGTCGCGGTGGGCCAGCCGGAAGATGTCGTCCACCAACTGCGGCAGCGTGAACAGCGACGGCCCGGCGTCGAAGCGGTAGCCGCCGGGCAGGTCAAACTGGTGCATTTTGCCTCCAAACGAGCCGCTGGCCTCGAATACCGTGACCGGGTGCCCGGCTACCGCCAGCCGCGCCGCCGCCGCCAGCCCCGCCACGCCGGCCCCAATGATGGCCACCGGCTGGCGCGAGGGCGAAGATTTCTTTTTCGTAAACACTAGGCTAGTAACCGCTGCGGCCGGGGTAGAAGTTGCCCAGCCCGGGCGAAAATACCGCCCGGCGGCCCGGCTGGCCCTACCTTCGCGGCGGTTAACAGCTGCTTCGATTTTAAAAAATCAACCAGCGGACGGTTTCCAGCTTGCTTCACGGCGAGCCGGAATGAAAAGGGAAGCGGGTGAAACTCCCGCACAGACGCGCTACTGTAAGTGCCTTCGTGGCCGCAGCTCCTCGGGTTCCATTGGCTACGGCTGAGAAGGACGGGCTGCTGGCCGGCACAAAGTCAGGAGACCTGCCGGCCGCCATTTGATGCTTCCTCCGCGCTTTGAGGCTCCGCATCAGGTTTGGCACGCCGGCGGCCAACTGCGGCGCAGGCGGCGGTTGGGCGGGGCGTAGCTGGGCCTGCATGAGAGGGTTAGAGGGCAGGAATGCAAGTCGGGCGCTCGGCCCTCACGTTTTCCCATTTCCTATGCTAGCCCTCGCCGACCAGATTGCCCGCGCCGAAACGCGCATCTTCAAAGCCGTTTTTCCGAACACCGTCAACCACTACGACACGCTCTTCGGCGGCGCCACCCTGCACATGATGGACGAGGTGGCCTTTATCACGGCCACCCGCTTTTCGCGCCTCAAAATGGTAACGGTATCCTCTGATAAAGTAGATTTTACACATCCCATTCCCGGCGGCACGCTCGTCGAGCTCATCGGCAACGTGGTGCGCGTGGGCACGACCAGCCTGCAAGTGCGCGTCGAATTATTTGTGGAGCAGATGTACTCCGAAGAGCGCCTGCTGGCCGTGACTGGCTCCTTCACCTTCGTGGCCGTGGACGACCAGCGGCGGCCCACGCCCATCCGGCCGGTGGCCGCAGCAATAGAATAAAACAGAACGTCCTGCTCATCTGGCGTCCGCTTGTCGAAATAGCTCTACCGAACGGCACCCTAGCGGCGCGGTAGAGCTATTTCGACAAGCGGACGCCAGATGAGCAGGACGTTCTGTTCTTACTTCGTAATAGCCTACTCCACTGCTAGCACCAGCCCCTTCAAATAGGCGCCCTCGGGGTGAAAGAGGCTCACCGGGTGGTCGGCGGGCTGGGTGAGGCGGTGCAGAATGCGCGCCGGCCGCCCGGCCTCAATGGCTGCCGCCAGCACCGCGCCCTCAAAAAGCTCGGGGCTAACAACTTGCGAGCACGAGAAGGTGAAGAGCAATCCGCCCGGCGCCAGGTGGCGCAGGCCAGCCAGGTTGAGGCGCTTGTAGCCCATCAGGGCGTTGTGGCGGGCGCTGAGGTGCTTGGCGTAGGCGGGCGGGTCGAGGATGATGAGGTCGTAGGGCTCCTCGCTCACCGGGTTTTTGAAGAAGTGCTGCACATCCTGGGCGTAGGCCGCGTGGCGGTCGGCGTGGCCGCTGAGCTGGGCGTTGCGGTCGGTGAGCTCGATGGCGCGCTTGCTGGCATCTACCGAGTGCACGAGGCTGGCGCCGGCTTCCAGCGCGTACACCGAGAAGCCGCCGGTGTAGCAAAACGTGTTGAGCACGCGGCGACCGGGCGCGTAGCGGGCCAGCAGCTCACGGTTATCGCGCTGGTCGATGAAAAAGCCGGTTTTCTGGCCCGTTTCCCAGTCCACGGCGAATTGCTGGCCGTTTTCGGTCACGAGGTGCTCGTGGCCGCTGCTTTCGCCGAAGAGGTAGCCGTTCTGGGCGTCGGGCACAGCCTGGGCGGGCACCGTTTCGGCGCTCTTGTCGTAGATGGCGCGCAGGCCGGGGCCGATTACCCGCTGCAAGGCGGCGGCCACGTCGTGGCGCGCAAAGTACATGCCGGGGCTGTGGGCCTGAATAACAGCCGTATCGCCGTACACGTCGATGATGAGGCCCGGCAGGCCGTCGCCTTCGCCGTGGGTGAGGCGGTACACGTCGGTTTTAGGCTGGCCAGTGGCTAGTGGCTGGCTGGCTAGCCCCAGGCGCTGGCGCAGCTGGTAGGCATTGCGCAGGCGCAGCTCCCAAAACTCGGGGCTAGGCAACTGCGCCTCAGGGCCAAAATCAAACAAGCGCACCGCGATGGAGCCACCCGGCGAAAAGTGCCCGGTGCCCAGCAGCTCGCCATTCGAGGCCTCCACGCGCACGGCGTCGCCTTCCTTGGCTTCGCCTTTCAGCTTGGCGATGGCCCCCGAAAACACCCAGGGGTGGCGGCGGCGGGGCGACTGGTCTTTACCGGGCTTGAGAACAATAGTGGCGGGCATGGCAGCGGGCGATTTTGGTAAAACGCGTTTCTAAAGGAGCACTAAAACAAGCTCAGTTGACAGAAACGCGGCCTACAAAGTTCGCCCTATTTAAACCAACGGCGGTACACTGGTCCGCGCAGCTTGAACTGCGCCCACATGGCGGGCCGGATGAGCCAGTCGAGCCAGCGGCGGCCGGTGCCGTAGGTAATGTCTTCGACGATGACGCTGCCGCCGCCCGGCGCGGGCTCGATGAGGTGGCGGTGCCGCCACTGCCGCAGCGGCGCGGGTAGCGTTTGGCCCTCATCCACAAAGTAGTGCGTGCCATTGGGTAGTACGCCGTCGGCAGTGATGAGCGAGGTCCAGCGCCAGCGCTTGGGGCCGGCTTGCAGCTCAATAGCTACTGTGTCGCCGGTGCGGGAGCCGTCGTAGCGCAGCAAGTGAAAGGTAGGAAACGGCGGCGCCAGGGCCAGAAACAGCTCGCGGGTGAAGCCAGCGGCTACTACGGCGGGCGGCTGGGCCACCGCAAAACGAAGGAGAAGGTGCATGCGAAAAGCCAGCGGCCGGCCGGGTTGAGAACGGGCGCGGTAATTTGGCGGGCCGGCCAGCTACTTACGTACGGGCTGGCGTAGGAAAAGTAAGCCGGCGCCCGCCGGCACCCCTTGTATGTCAGACGAACGCACTTCCGGCCCCGCCGCCCAGGGCCTCACCGCGCGCCAGCAGCTAGAGGCCTCGCTGGCGGCGGGCACCCTCACGCCCGAGCTGTTTGCCACCCTCAGCGCCCAGCTGCCGCCCGACCAGCCCGCTGCGCCGCCCGCGCCCGCCAAGCCGGCGTTTTCGCCCAGCGGCAACGACGCCGAATTGCCCTCGCTGCTGGATATGTTCAACCAGCCGCCCACCGCACCGGCTAGCCCGCCCCCCGCAGTGCCCTCGGCCCCGGTTGCGCCCGCCGTACCCACTAGCTCGCCCCGCCCTTCGGCGGCCGATGCAGCAGCCCGCCGGCTCATTGAGGAGCGGCTGACGCAGATTCGCCAGCGGCCCGCCGCCGAGCCGCCGACTGCGCCGCCCGCACCTAGCCGTGCGCCGACTTTTTACCCGGAAACGCCAGCGCCTACGCCGGCCGCTACGCCAGCGGCGGCGCCGGCTTTTTATCCTATCACTCCGGAGGTGGCTAGCCCGCCGCCCACGCCACCGCGCCAGGCATCATCCCGGCCTAGCGCGCCACCGGCAAAGCCAGCAGCAAGCAGCGCGGGCGGCGTAGGCAAGTGGTTGCTGCTGGTGCTGCTAGTCCTGCTCGTGGGGGGCACGCTGGCTTATTTCTTCATTCAAAACAGTCACCCCGACGAAAGCCTGACCAGCCCCAGCCTGCCCGCCGCCGAACCGGCTGCCACGGAGGTGGCTGCGCCCAAGCCCGCTAAAAAGACCAAGAAAAGCACGAAGAAGAAGCGTAAGAAGAAGGAGCCCGCCCCTGTAGCTACTACGGCTGAAGAGGAGGTGGCACCCGAAGAGGAAACGACAGCGCCAGCGAGCGAGCCAGCCGCTGTTGCGGCTACCCCTACCTCTACCCCGGCTCGGGCCGCGCCCGCCATCAGCCAGCCCATCGCCGCCGCGCCCGAAGCTGGCGACGACGACGCGGCTACCAAGGTGCGCGAGGCGCTGGCTTCTTACTACGCCGACTTGCACACGCCGCCGTTGCACGCCAGCCAGCACTTTGCGCCGCAGGTCGAGCGCCTCTACATCCAGCAAAACCTCACGCCCGCCGCCATTGATGCCGAGCTGGCGCGCAGCTTTTTCCCCGAAAACCAGCAGGCCGTGGCGCGCATCGCGCCCGGCACGCTGCGCGTGAGCGCGCCCACCGCCGATGGCAGCCGCACGGCCACCTTCACCGAAGACATGCGATTGTACCGGGTGTCGAAACAGCAGTTTCAGCGGCTGCGCACCAACGTGCGGGTGCGGTTTAACGCTGATTATCAGATAACGTACATGCGCCAGGAAAAGCTGCTGGCCAATACGTTCGAGGAATAGCCGCTTGTGGCGTGGACTCTGCGAGTCCGCGCGTGGGTCGTTCGGCCATCGTTCCACGCGCGGACTCGCAGAGTCCACGCTACAGGCGCTACTTGCCTAGCGAGCCGATTTTGGGTTGAATCTGGATGATGAAGCGCTTGTTTTTGGCTTCTTCGCGGAAGCCGGTGTAGCGTCCCACGCCCTTGAAGCCGCTGCCGGCGGCCACCAGTTCCAGGTTGGCGGGGAAGCGCAGGCCGGCGCTTTCCCAGAGGCGGATGACCTCCATGGCGCGGTTATAGCTGAGCTGGCGCACGGCCGCGCCGTCGAGGTTGCGCGGGTCGGAATCGGCTAGGTTGGGGTTTTTGGCGGCGCGGCCTTCCACTACTACCAAGTACTGCACGTTGTCGGCGCGGTCGAGGGCCTGCATCTGGCGCAGCAAAAACTGCCCGGCTTGAATGAGCGGCAGGCGCGATTCGGCCGGCAGGTCGTAGCGTTGGGGCTGAAACTCAACCGGGAAATTCAGCTCGTAGCGCTTGTAGCGCTGGTTGTAGATAAAATAGCGCGGGTCTTCAAGGCGCCTGAGTGCGGCCCGAATTTCGTCGATTTTCTTCTTCTCCTGAAGCTGCACTTCCAGCCGGGCCTTGGCCTGCTCCAGGCTGGCATTCTTGTCCTGAAAGCGCTTGTAGCTGAGCACGAACAGCACGAGCATGACCAGGAACAGGGCCGTCATCAGGTCCACGTAGCTGGGCCAAAAAAAGTCGCGGCGGTTAGGATTCATGCGCGGGGCCGCGGGGGCTTATTTCTTGTTCAGGCCCAGCGCTTTCTGCAGCCAGCTGCGCTGGGTGAGCTGCTCCAGCACGGCGTTGGTGCGCGTGACCTGGTGCAGCAATTGCTGCTGCAAGGCGTTGTCAGAGTTGAGGCGAGCTTGCAGGCCCTGGATGGCCTGGGCCGTGTGCATGGCCTGGCGCTCTTGCAGCTGGTTAAGCGCCTTCTGTTGCGCCGGTAGCTCGCTGAAGGGGCTGAGGTACTGCACAATACGCTCGTACACGTTGTCTTTGTTGAGCGCCTGAAAGTGGTCTTCCAGCACCCGCGCCGCCTGGTCGGCTTCCTGCGTGAGCACGGCCATGCGCTGGCGCATCACGGCCGACAGCTCGTGGTACTGCGTATCCATGAACTGCTCGCTCTGCCGGGCCAGCCGGTCGAGCTCGGTCTGGTTTTGGCGGAAAAAGCTGAGCTGGGCCTGCACCGTGCCGGCGTGCTGTTGCACGAGCGCGGGCACCTGATTAAGGCCGGTTTCGAGGCCGGTGAGGCGGCCCAGCAGCGCCGTAAGCTGGCTGGCCACTTCGCCGCCGTTGCGCAGCATGGCGTTCAGCTGTTCCTGGTAAGCCAGAAAATTCTCGAAGTGGTGCGCACTCTGCGCCACCTTGTCGAACACCCGGATGCTGGCGTCGGCCATCTGAGTGTAGCCTACTTTCTGAAGCTGCTCCAGGAAGTCTTTCTGAGTGCTGATGTTCTCGTTCAGCGCCCGCACGATGGGGCCGAACTCGTAAATCTTGCTCAGAAATTCCTGGTTGAAGGCATCGAGCACGGCCTTGAGGCTGCCCAGGCTGCCGGCCATGTCGGAGTGCAGGATGGGCAGCAGTTCCACCTGTAAAAACGTGTAGTAGTCGTTGCGGCGCTGCTCGGCCTGGCGGTGGGCGCTTTTGTATAACGCATTGCCCCACAGCGTGAGGCCCAGCCCGCAGAGACTGCCAATCATAGCTACCGTCACGCCCCGCAAAAAGCCCTGGATGCCCGCTTCGTCAAATTTGCCGCTGCCGGCCAGCAAGCCCGCTAGCCCCAAAATGGCCCCCAGGAAGGTGCCCATTAGCCCGATGTAGAGCGGGGCCGAGGAGTTGCCTTGCACTTCGGCATCGAGGGCGTTAGCGCGGCGCTCGGCAATACTTTGCAGGATGTCGAAGTCAGCCGTGCCCTTGTTTTTGAGCAGGTAGGCGTTGGTATCGCGCTCGATAAGGGCAAAGTCGGGCGTGGCCCCGGTGGCCAGCAGCACATCCACCAACTGGCCAGTAGCGGCATCCTGATGGCGCGTAAGGCGCAGCGTGCTGCTAGCTGGAAATACGGCCGCCAGCTGCGCGCTGGCCAGCCGCCCTTGCCAGAAGGCCCGCGCCTGAAACCCGATAATCACCAGCAGCGCGAGCCATTCTACTACCTCCATCCCGCAAAGTTACTCAAAGTGAATCTGCGCCTTGCGGCTGATTTGCCAGTCGCCGCTGGCCGTGCGCTGGGCCACGCCCGGCTCGTCGGTGATGATGCGCGACACGCTGCCCTTGGGGAACGGATACTCGCAGGCGCCGCCCAGGATGTTGACGTGGCTGCCAATGTAGCCGGCGTGTCCGGCCGGGTTGACCGTTACCACAAACCGTGCTTGGTCGGGCGCATCGGCCGAGGTAATTAGCTCAAAAATGGTGTACGAAGCCGGCGCTTCCGCTAGCGTATTGCGCTGGAAAAGGCCGTCAATGGGCTGCTGGTTGGCATACAACGTGCGGGTGGCTGGCACGGCGGGCAGGGCCGCAGCAGGTGTTTCCTGGGTGATGTAGTTGATGTTGAAAAGCTCATCGTCCTCCGTAGTGGCAGGGGCGACTGGTTCGGCGGGAGCGGAGCTAGCTGCGGCTGGTGCTGGCGCCGCTGGCACTATTTCGGGTGCTTTAGGCTGAACAGGTTTTTTGGGAGCAGCAGCCGGCGCGTTCTTGGCGGGTGCGGCCGGCGTAGCGAGGACCTGGGGCCGGGCCGGCGTGGGCTGCTTGGCGGGCGCATCGGGCGCGGGGCGGGCGCCGGGCATTTTGTTGCTTACTTCCCGCTGCACGATGGTGCGTACTTCGGCCCGCATTTCATCCGTAAGACTTGTGAGTGTGGGGGCCGAAGAGCTGTGGCTGTGGTGGCGCCGCTTCGAGCTATTGCCCTTAAACAAAGACACGAGCAAGCTCACAATTGATAAGGCCAGCGCCACCCAAGGAACCCAAGTAAGCATAGGAGAGGAAGTAGTGGAAGTGGTATAATCGCCAGTGGGAGAGGGGCTAGCGGCTGTGGTAGCCGCTGAAGCCGAAGGCTTTGCAGCAGTGTCAGCCGCGCTAGCCGGCGCTGGGGTGGCGGTGGGGACCGGCGCATTGGGGTCGGCCAGGGCATTCAGCGTCCGGCGCAGCTGCACGAAGCTGGCCTGCGTTTGGCGCTCGGGCTTGTTTTCGAGCAGCCGGGTGGCAATGCTGGAGGCCAGCTGGCTGGGGGCCTCATTCTTCGCACTAATGGTTTTGAAGGCCCCTTGAAACTTCATCACGTGCTCCTGCTTGGGTAGGCTCTTGCTCTCCAGCTTCACGGCATCTTCCAGGTGGCGGCCGAAGGCCTTCACGCTGCCGCTGTCGATGGTTTGGCGTAGCTGCGGGCGAAGGCTGGCCAGCGCCGGGTCGTCGCCATACACAAAGCGGGCCGTGGCCGCCCACATCCGGGCGCGCACATCGGGCGGCGGCACATTGGTGCCAGCGGGCGCCACGGTGGGGTTCTGGGCGCCAGCGGGCAGGCTGAGCAGGCCAGCCAGAGCCAGCCCACTCAGAAAGAAACCCCGCTTAATGGGACTGCGAAGCATAGTAGCGCTTGAAAAGCTCGCGGCCCAGCTGGAACAGCGCGTCGCGGAAGGGGAAGAAAAACAGCGTTTCGGGCAGGCGGTCGTCGGCGTTGGTACCGCTATCGCGCAGCGAGTTCAGGCCGGCGCGCAGGCTGTCCTTGAGCTTGCCATCGAGGAAGTTGTACACAAAATCGGGGTCGATTTCAATGTTCAGCTCATCGAGCAGGCCGCGAATCTCGGCCGAGTCGTGGGTGATGAAGCGCACCAGGCGGCGGGCGTTGGCAATTACCTCGTCCTCAATGGTATCGTTTTCGGCCTCGGCCAGGGTGAAGGCGCGGGGTGGGCCTTCGGGCGCATCGGCCGGGAGCACGCCGGGCAGCACAAACTCGGCCGGGGCCTTGGCCAGGGCGGCGTCGCCGCCGGCCAGCTTCCACAGCACCGAGCCGTTGGCGGTAGCTTCTTTGGGCTGGCTCACCAGCGTGAGGCGGAAATCGGAGGGCGCGGGCTGGCCCGAGGCAAACTCCAGAATCAGCTTGCCGATTTCGGTGAGCGTGCCCAGGTGCGAATCGAGGTCGAGCATGCGCAGGTAGGTACTGCCCTTGCCGCTGAAGCACAAGTGGCGCGGTACCGACAACTGCCGAGCCTGGCAGGCCTGTCCCACGTGGTACACCACGGCCGCGTAGTGCAGCAGCAGCACGATGCGCAGGTGGCGTGCGCTGCGCAGCTCGCGGCTGAATTCCAGCTGCTTATCGAAGTTAAAGAGGAGGCTCACCACGTCGGCCGAGCCGGCTTTGCTTTCCAGCGCGGCGCGCACCACCTCGCGGGCGGCCTGGGCTTCCTGGCTCACGGGCTTGTTGGCGGTGCGGGCCACGTAGTAGTAAAGCAGGCCGTTTTGCTGGCGGGCACCGCCGAAGGCACCATCACCCCACAGCACGTCGCCGGCAAAGCGGAACGAGATAGTCGCCTCGGGCTTTTTGCCGCGCAGCAGAAGCACGTCGGTGGTGCCGCCGCCGATGTCGATGTTCACCACGTTGTCGCGCTCGGAGGGTACGATGCCGCCGTCGGTGTGGCGGTCGGTGAGGTACAGGTACGGCGCCCACGACTCGCTAAGGTCGGCCAGGCGCTGGCCCGGCTCCTCGCCAAATACGCGCTCGAACTCGCCCTGCCAGATGTCCTGAAAGTCGCGCCGGGCCACGGTTTTCATGCTCAGCGGGCGTGACCACACCACTTGCGTAGCGCGCACATCGCCCTCATTCAGCGCCACTTTGTGCTTGATAAGCAGCAGCAACTCGCGGATGTAGGCGCGGATGCGCTCGACCCCGGCGGCGCGCTCGCCGCCCTCAGTGTTCCACTTGAGGTTGGTGCGGTAGCGCCCGTCCTCGGGGTGGTTGTAGAGGAAGCCGTCGCGGCTGAGGTAGAAGCCGATGTTGATGCTGCCAAATAGCAGCGGGTTGCCCTCGCTGATGAACGCTGGCGACTCGCACGTAGCCGTGCGAATAGGGAAGGCCGACTCGGCCCCCTCAATGCCAATAAAGGCGGGCACAAACTCGCGGTTGCGCAAGGTATCGGCTAGCGGCATCATGCCGAACGAGTCGGGGCCGTAGCGCTTGGGCAGCACAAAATCGGCCGAGGGCAGCGGGCGGTTGAGCATCACCACTTCCATTTCGCGCTCGGTGCCGATGCGGAAGGGCTGCGGCTCGGGCCGCTCGGCCGTGGCAAAGGAGACGTGAGTGTTGGTGGTGCCGAAATCCACGGCAAACGTATAGCGCTGCGCCCCAGGGTTCACCACCTGCCAGCGCGGCACGAGCAGGCCGGTAGCCGGCCCGGAAAGCTGGCCGCTCACCGGTGACTCCACTTCCATGTAGTCGAAGTGCGTGCCCACCACCTCGTAGTAGGTGCTGGCCGGGCCGCGGGGGTTGCGGCCCATGCGCTGGCGGGCGCGCACGCCCCGCGTGCCACCGGGCACGAGCACCGGCAGCGCCTGCCCACCCTGGTAAAAGTTGAGCTTAGCCAGGTCGGCGCCCTCGTTCTGGTCGGCGAGCTGCACGTAGTACGGGCCGTTGTCGCGGGCATTCTGGCCCTCAAACTTGTAGAAGGGGAACACGCCCACGTCGAGGCGAGTGCTCACGCGACCACCGCGATACGGCGTCTTGGGCGAGTCGCTGCGCACGGCATCAACCGGGGCATCGGCTCCCTGGCTGGGGCCGGGGCGGAAGTAGTAGCTGCGCTCGTATACCACCTCGCGGCCGCTGGTAACGGGCACGGCCAGCCGCAGTTGTACGTGGTTGTCGAACAGCGTGAGGCGCAGCTGCTTGTCGAGGTCGGCTGCTTCGAAATAATCAAACCACGCCCGCTTCAGCGGCAGCAAAAAGCGGAGCGGCCGGTCTTCGGGCCGGGCACCCGGCTCGGGCTGCACCTGGCCGAAGTAGAAGCGGTCGGTATTCACTGCGAAGGGTACTTCGAGCAGCCGGTCTTCCAGAAAGTCGTTGACGGTCAGGAAGGGATACTGCACGCCCAGGGTTTCGAGGCGGCGCTCTTCGAGGCGCTGGCCTTCGTAGCCATACTGGATAACTGTCTGGTCGGTGCCGGCCGTGCCACCGAAGTAGTCGCTGCGGCGCAGGTCGAGGCCGGGCATCAGCACCAGCGGCACCTTGCCGGTCTGCGGCACCCGCTCGTTGAAGCGGATAAACCAGTCGGAGGTCGTTTTCTGCTGCGCCTCGGCTTGCTTGAGCAGCGTGATGCCGCGCACCTGCACGCTGTTGCCCAGTGTGTCGCGCAGCGGCTCGTAGTGCTGCTCGAAGGTGGCTAGCGCGGGCTTTTCCTCGGCCAGCGCCTGCACGCGTCCCTTATCGGTAGCGGCCAGAAACTGCGCGATACACTGCGCAAAGTTTTCCTGCCGCAGCTCGGGGTGCACATGGAACAGCCCAAAAATGTAGTTCTGAAACTCAGCGCTGCGCTGGTGCAGCGGCACTACCTGGTTATCAAAGTAAAAGCCATTGCCGTCGCCCTTGCGCTGCATGTTGAGGCGCGGCACGGCCGGGTGCGCAAACACGAGCGTAAACGGCGAGGTACCCCCCAGCAGCTGCCGGGTTTCGCGCCCGCTGGCATCGCGGCTGTCGGCAAAAATCAGGTACAGCGTATCCAGGTCGCGGAAGTGCGCGTCGGCTAAGTACAAGCGCAACGTATTGCCCAGTAAGCGAATGCGCGGCTCGGGGCTCTGCACCAGCAGGTCTATCTGCTCTTTTTTGGCCCAAGGCACGAATCGGAGCTTGTAGGCGTCGGTGGCCTTGTTATAAAACAGCAGCTCCAGCATGTCCCAGCACTGCGCTACCAGGCGGTGGTACAGCGAGTTGCCCTGCGGCTGCTGGCGCACAAACTTAAAGGCCGTTTCGAGCAGGTGCATTCGCCCGAAGGGCGTGGGGATGGCCGTGGCCGTGCGGCGCGGGTTGTCGCCGGCAGGGTCCTGCATTTTCTCGGCTTCGCCGGCCGTAATGCGGTCCGACTCCTGCCAGCCGCGTAGCGTGGGCTTGCCGCGGTCGAGGAGTTGAAGGATGTTACTCATGGAGAAGGAATTCGTTCTGGCGGGGCGCCTCACCCCCGGCCCCCTTTCCGAAAAGGAGAGGGGGAGCCGAGGTAGCGGGTAGTCGTCAGAAGTGATGTGATTGATATGAAGTCGATTGCAAGCGTCAGGCTTCCCCTAAAAATGCTTTTGACGCATTTCCTTTTCGGAGAGGAGGCTGGGAGTGAAGCGGCCTAGCCAGTAGGCAATTGCTGCCCGTGCACCACCTCGTCCATCACCTCCGTGAAGGTGCGAATGAGCGCCGTGGGCGGCGAGCTAGCTGTGTCATTCGCCACGGCTTGGCTCAAGCGCTTATCCAGCATCACCCGGATTTGCTTGGGGTCGATAGCGTCGGACTTGCCGAACAAGCCTTTCTTTTTCAGCTCCTTGCCAGCTACCGCTTTGTCGAAGTCCGGTTCCAGCAGGTCGGCCATGCTGTCCCAGTGGTTTTGTGGGTCGTAGCCGTCGCGCAGGTTGAAGGGGCGGAGCCGGCGCGAGTTGTCGCGCAACTCGCGCAGCCAGGCGGTGTAGGAGATGAACTGCCGGTCGGGCGAGTTGTGGTCGAACAAGAACCGGCGCAAATCCTGGTAGAAAGGCTCGCGGTCCCAGGCGTTTTTCAGGCCCAGATTGGTGGCATAGGTGGCCGACATCGTTTCGCCCAAGTGGTGTTGCAGCCAAGTGGCGAAGAAATGGAAACGCGTGAGCGCCTCGCCTACCAGCGGCAACGTCTGGCGGCGGTCAAACGACTCGAAGCGCAACTCGTTCTCGTCGCGCTCCAACCCAAACTCGTAGAAATGCTCTTCGTGGGCAATGCTGTCGGGCTTGTCCAGGAAATCAAGCACAGCTAGCGCGCCCACCACTTCGATGAAGTGGGCATTGTTCTGCTGGCTGATGCCGCCTTCGTGGTTGTCGTTTTGCTTCTGGGCCTGGTCGCCCAGGTAGTACATGGCGTTCAGGCCGGTAAGGTTGTTCTGGTAATAGGCCAGCGCGGCCTTAGTCTTGGTAATGAACGTATTAGAGTCAATGGCGCTGCTGTCTTCGCTCTTCAGGCTGAAGTAGGGCAGTAGGCTCAGCGCGCCGATAGGGGCGGTATTGAGCAACTCGATGTGGGGTAGCTTGGCATCGCGGTCGCGCAGGTTCTTAAGCAGCAGCGGAAAGCCCGCCGCGCCCGTGCCGCCAAAGATGGAGCTGATGAAGAAGATGCGGTCGCCGGCCCGAAACTCGTTACCAAAAAACTGAAACTCGGGCGAGTCTACCAGTTGGTTCAGCACCACGCTGCCCACGTTGGGGCTGCCTTTGAAGCCTACTTTCAGGTTTTCGTCCAGGCTCTTGGGGTCGAAGAGCAAATCGACCAGGTACTGGCTTTCCACCGGCAGGTTGGTGTAGCGCAGGTAGTCGCGCAGCGGCTCTTCCATGCCGCTGAAGCTGTACTCAAAGGTATCTTTCACCCGCGTATCGCGCTGCTCGCCGGGCCTGGCCAGCGAGGCCAGCGTCTGAATATCAGCCCCGAAAAACTGGCCGTAGGTGCCAGCGCCGGGCGCAGCCGGCTTGATTTGCGAGCGTAGGCGCTGGTAAGTTTTGAGCAGCTCGATGGTGCGTTGCTTGTCGCCGTTGGTCGCGTCGGGGTCGATGATGATGGGCACGACCCGGTCGCAGTTCTTGAGTTCGACCCCGGCCGCCAGCAGCATCGTGAGTGAGCGGATAACCCGCGACCCCGTGCCGCCAATGCCGAAGATATAGAGCGTGGACATAGACTCTTTTTTTACGTGATTTTAGGAACTGTCATACTGAGCTTGCCAAGCATCTTGTCACTGCTGAACGACCTGTTCTGGCGTGATAGGATGCTTCGCAAGCTCAGCATGACAACTTTAAATTAGGTAGCCTAATTAGGCCAGCGCACCGGCGTGGTGCGGGCGCTTACCGATAGCGGCTTCACCACAAACGACCACAGCACGAAAAACAAGGCCCCGTACAAGGCATTTACTACCAAGAAGCCTAGCACGTAGCGGTCGTAGGCCGACTTCTCGACGGTTCCCAGCGTTTCGCCATCCAGGCTGGCGTACACCACCGAGCGGGCCTGCGAATAAGCCAGAATAGCCGAGCCGATGGCCGTGAGCAGTAGCATGATAAACCAGTGCGAGGTCTTGTAGAAAGACGTAGTCAGCACCCGATTAAATATCACGTAAAACAACAGGGCCGCCCCCAGCGCCACGCCGAATAGCGTGCTCAGGCCCACGCCCGGAAAAATGCTTTTTTGGTAAACTGGAATCAGCGACGACGGCTCGGCGGTGCCCAGCAGCGCCTGGTAGAGGGTAGTGAAGAGCTTCTGAAACATGAACGGAAAGGAAGGTTTCTAAGGAAAAGGAAAACGGGCTGGCCAGGCCCAGCGGCAAGAAACGGGCCGTTTAGGCGGTTTAGTCGGCGGCCTGGAGCTGCACGGGCAGCGCCCACACCTCGCGCCCGGCGGGCTGCTGGTCGTAGTAGTCCTGCACGCCTTGCAGCACTTCGCTCAGCAAGAAGGTCTTAGGGCCTTGCGCGGCGATATTGCTGTCGTTGAGGGTCGTGTATTTGGCTACCCAGGCGGGCTGGGTGCGGGGCAGCATGAGGCGCAACGTGGCGGGCTTCTGGCCGGGCAGGCGCACGAGGTGCACTTTGGCCAGGTGGGTGTAGGTGGGCAGGGCGGGGCTGCGCGGGGCCTTGGCCTCGTCGCGGGCCAGCCATACCCTGGCTAGGGTCGCGTCGGTGCCCGCATCGTCGAGCTGAAGCTGCTTAGGGAGGCTGGCTGCTTCGGCCGCGGGCGCGTTGCTGAGGTCGAGGGCCAGCACAAACTCGGCTGGCTCCTGGCGCGACAGGTTTTTGGCAACGTGCAATGTGAGAGGCTGAGTCTGGCGGCTGCCGGTCTTGTCTACGTACCATTCGCCCACGTTGCCAAAATGCTCCAGCACGGCCGCCGGCGGGGCGGGCAGGTTGTAGCTCACCCGCTCGAAGCCCGCGTCCATCAGCGGCTTGAGCAGCGGGGTGGCGGCGGCCACGGCGGCAGGCTCGCCCAGCACCCACACGTAGTAGGGCAGGCGGCTACCATTCAGCACCTGGAAGCGTGTGCGGTTGCCCGGAAAAAACTTGTCCCGAAACTCCGAAGTGCCCGCGAAAATGTTGATGGCTAGGTTAGCCGCCGAGGCTTCGCTCAGCGCATCCTTCACGTCGGTTTTTACTTTCCAGGTCTGCTTAGGGTCGGGCGGCGCGTAGATGAAGTCGGAAATAACCACACTTACCGTGCCCGGCTTGCCCTTTTGCAGCTTCAGAATTTCGCGCAGCATGGTGGGCATCTCGGTGCCCAGCGCGGGGTTTTGGATACCCGTGCTCACGGTATTGCTCAGCTCGGCGTAAGTGGTAGGCCGCAGCGCGCGCGGGTTGCTGGGCGTGCTTTCCTGTACGAAATAGTAGGCCGGGGCCGCCTGTGCCCCGGCTCGTTGCCCGTTGATGTTGCTGAGCACCTCCGTAATGGTGCGCTGAAACTGGCTGCCCGGCTGGCCCGGCGCGTTCGGGTGCATGAAGCCACGCATCCCAGTCGAGGCATCCACGAACACGCTTATCTGGCTGATGGCGGCAGCGGGTGTCTTGTCGGCCTTGCTGGCGGTAGTCTTTTCAGTGGCTTTCTCCGGTTCGCCGCAGCCGGTGAGCGCCACCCCGCCGAACACGAGCGCGGCCAGGGGCAAAATAGCGGAATAAGTAAAAAAGCGGGCCGCCGGTAGTCGGTTGTGCATAAGCGAGAAGCGGAGAGCGCCCATGTGGCGCTCATCTGCCCTGCAAGTAACGACAATTGGCGGGTTGCGGATATACTCGGTCCGAAACTCTATTTATAAAGGTGAGGAAGTGGCTAGCGAAAAATAGATTAAGCTCGGGCTATCAGCTCTGCTTAATACAAGACAGGCAGTGAGAATATGGCAGTCTTGTCAACTGCTAGCCCAGCAACTCCTCGATATCCTCCCGCGTCAGCGACTTTATCACGGCCTCGTCGGTAGTTATCAAGTCGCTTACCAGTTGCAGCTTGCGGCGTTGCAGGGCCAGGATTTTTTCCTCTACCGTGTTCTGGCTGATGAACTTGTACACGAACACCGGCCGCTGCTGGCCGATGCGGTGGGCGCGGTCGATGGCCTGGGCCTCCACGGCGGGGTTCCACCAGGGGTCGAGGATGAAGACGTAGTCGGCGGCGGTGAGGTTGAGGCCCACGCCGCCCGCCTTGAGGCTGATGAGGAAGATTTGCAGGTCAGGGTCGCTCTGGAAGCGCTCAACTTCGCCCTGGCGGTCGCGGGTGTGGCCGTCGAGGTAGGCGTAGGTGAGCTGGCGCTCGTCGAGGCCGGCGCGCACGAGGGTCAGGTGCTGCACAAACTGACTGAATACAAGAACTTTGTGGCCTTCCGAAACCACACTGCGAATCATGCGCAAAATCTCGCGCATCTTGCCCGACTCGCCCTCGTAGGTCTGGTCGGCCAGGTGGGGGTGGTTGGCAATCTGGCGCAGGCGGGTGAGGCCCTGGAGCAGCAGCAGCTGGGTGCCGCCGGCCGGGGTGGGCGCGTGGCCCTCCAGGCTCTCCATTATTTTGTTGCGGTAGAAGCTCTTGGTTTCTTCGTAAAACTGGGCCTGTTCCTCCGTCAGCGGGCAATAACTGAGGTGCTCGGTTTTGGCAGGTAGCTCACTGGCTACCTGGGCCTTGTGCCGACGCAGCACGAAGGGCTTAATGAGCGCGTGCAGCTTTTTGGTGCGGCTTTCGTCCTGGTTTTTCTCGATGGGCTTCACGAACTCCTTGCGGAAAAACGCCTGCGTGCCCAGCAAGCCGGGGTTGATGAACGTCATCTGGCTCCATAAGTCCATCGTGCTGTTCTCGACCGGCGTGCCGGTGAGGATGAGCCGGTGCCTAGCCCGCAGCTTGCGCACGGCCTGCGCCGTGGTCGAGCTGGGGTTTTTGATGGCCTGCGACTCATCGAGTATCACGTAGTCGAACTGATAGCTGGCCAGCAGGTCAGTATCGAGGCGCACGATGCCGTAGCTCGTCAGCACGATGTCGTAGTCGGCAAACTGCTCCACGTTTTTGTCGCGGTAGGTGCCCGTGTACACCAGCAGGCGCAGGCTGGGGGTGAACTTGCGCGCCTCGTTCATCCAGTTGTAAACCAGCGAGGTAGGTAGCACGAGCAGCGAGGCCGCGCCCTGGCTGGCCTGGCTTTCCTGGCGTTCGAGCAGCATCACCAGCGTTTGCACACTCTTGCCCAGGCCCATGTCGTCGGCCAGGCAGCCGCCGAGGTGGTAGTCCTGCACGAAGCGCAGCCAGTTGTAGCCCGCCTGCTGATACGGCCGCAGTGTTCCCCGGAAGCCCACCGGCAGCGCCCGGTCTTCCACGGCCGCGAAGTCGCGCAGCTTCTCCAGCCGCCGCGTGAGCGTGACGGTAGCCAGATTATCCTGCTCTAGGTCATTGATTAACGACAGGTGGTGGCGGCGCAAAGCCAGCGGCTGGCCCTCGGTTTCTTCGGCAAAGGCGAACAGCTCCAGGTAGTCGGTAAACCACTCATCGGGGATGAAGGCTACTTGCCCATTAGGCAGGCGGTACTCGCGGCGGCGCTGCAAAATGTAGGGCCGCAGCCGAATAAACGGCACCGCAAACTCACCAAACCACACCGTGCCACGCACGTCGAACCAGTCGCCGCGCTCTTCGATACCCACTTCCACCCGCACCGGGCCAATGAAATAATCCTGGCTGGCCGACGCGCCGCCCTGCACCTGAAAGCCCAACTCGCCCAGCGCCGGCGCATTATCGTGTAGCCAGCGGAAGGCCTCGGCCTTGGGAAGGCTGGCGTGGCCCTCGGCATCGAGCGGCAGGCCGCGCTGGCGCAATTCCTCGGCGCGGTCGTTTTCTTCCTTGGCCGAGCGCAGCAGGCGGCGAAATATGTAGGAATCAGCGTCTTCTTCGAGCTGCACGCTCATGGCGCGCGGCGGCGTCAGGGGCAGGTCGTAGGCGCCGTAGCGGAAGGTGAGGCTGAAAAACAGCGGCGCCTCGTCGGTGCCCGCGCCGGGGATGACTACGGGCTTGGGTAGCGGCACGCGGCCACGGCGGGGTGGGCCGGGCGGGCGCACGGGTACCACGGGCGCGCCGGCGGCTGGCCCCGGCGGCACATCCGAAAACGTGAGGTGGGGCCGGGCCAGGTAGCGCTCGGTGCGGATGTCGAAGCCGCGCGCGTGCACGTCGAACGACTCCATGAGCGGGGCCACGAACTTCTGGAAGTAACTCTTCTCCACGGCGCGGGGCACCGTGATGAATTTCTTGTTCAGGAAGGGCAGCAGCTTGCGGCCGTCCACGTCGTGGCGGAAGCAGTAGAGAACGTCGTCGAGCAGCAGCCAGGCGGGCTGCTGGCACACCAGCACGGCGTTCTTGAACTGAAAATCAAGCTTCTGACTCTGAAACTGAATGGTCGGGAAGTAGTGCGTGCTTTCCTCGTTGCGCCGGAAGTGAAACAGCACTGAGGCCGGCACGGGGGCCAGCCGCAACTCGCGCCAGGTAGGCTCGCCGTCGCGGCCCATGATGAAGACGTGCTTGCCTTGCAGGCCCGCCAGCAGGCGGCCCAGCCGGGTTTGCACGTAGCGCGCAATGGCCTCCTGCAAAGGCTTGTCGCCCTTCTCGGGGTGGTAGGTTTTTAGAAAAAAATCGGCCGCCGTGATTTTACGGGGCCAGAATTCCTTGATGACGGCATCCTGTTGGAGCTGGTCGCAGAGGGCGATGAGCTCGTAGTCGTCCTTTTCGAGGCCGTCGGCAAACTCGGGGGCATTCTTGGCCGAGATGGTCTGGTGCTGGAGCGTGAGGCGGCCGCCGGGGCCGAGCTGCACCACGTGCGCCGTAAAGAGGTGACCCAGGTACTCGTGCGCGAACAGCGAGTAAACTAATTGAAAAGGTTGCGCAGTAGAAACGTTCATAGCCGAGCACGAGAACGTGCAAGTTAGCGCGCACGGCCGGCATTAGCGAGTGATTTTTGTCAGTTTCGGCCCGGCTGGCGCCCGGCCCTGCCTACGGTTCAGCTTAGCTAGAGGTTCTCGCGGATTTGCATGCGGCCGGCATTGAGCGCCGGGCGAATGGAAACGGCCAGGGTTATGGAAATGATGGCGAGCGAGATAAAGAAAATATCCGCAGCCTGCATTTTGACAGGATAATAATCGACCACGCTCGTGGCCATACCCATGCTCACGACGTGGAAGGTTTGCTGCACCCAGCAAATGCCCACGCCCAGCACCAGCCCCACCACGGCGCCCACCAGCGCTACAATTGCCCCCACCAGCAAGAACGACTGCCGCACCATCTTCTCGGTGGCCCCAATAGCTTGGAGCACGGCAATGTCCTTGCGCTTGTCGATGACGAGCATCGAGAGCGAGAAGAAAATATTGAGCGAGGCGATGAGCAGGATGAAGGCAAACGTGATGAACACGAACAGCTTCTCAATCTTGATGGCCTTGAGTAAGCTCACGTGCTGCTCGTCGGAGTCGAGCACCGTGAAGCGCTTGCCGAGGCGCTCGCGCAGCTCTTCCTTCACGTCGTCGGTCTTGAAGCTAGCCCCCACGCGCACGTAGAGGGCCGTGCGGCGGTTGCCGTAGCCCAGCAGGCGCTGGGCAAAGGTGAGCGGCACGAAGAGGTAGCTGTCGTCCAGCTTCTGCTCTACCTGGAAGACGCCGCCCGCCAGGATAGTTTCCTCGTTGAAGGCCTTTTCGGGGTTGCTGTTGAGCGTTTTACGGCCCGGCTCCTGGCGCGGGTAGAGCAAGCGTAGGGGGGCCAGCCGGTTGTCGAGCGTGATGCCCAGCTCGGTTTGCACGCCCTGGCCCACCAGGGCATACTCGCGCTCGCCGCGGCGCAGGCGGTGGTCGCCGGCCAGCAGGTTGGAGTCGATGGGAATCTGGCCGAAATAGTTTTCCGACAGGCCACGCATTTTTACCACCATCTGGCGGTCGTGGTATTGTAGCAGGGCATTATCCTCAATCACCTCCGTGAGCAGGGCCACGCCGGGCGTGTTCTGCACCTTGGTAAGTAGCAGCGTATCGATGGGGAACGACTTGCCCTGGCGCGCGGCAATCACCAGGCTAGGGTCCGACTTGCCGTAGAGCGAGCGCACGAGGTCCTCCAGCCCGTTGAAAACCGAGAGCACGATGATGAGCGCCGCCGTGCCCACCGCCACCCCCACCATCGAGATGTTGGAGATGATGGTAATGATGTTGCGCTTCTTCTTAGACAGAAAATAGCGGCGGGCAATGAGCAGGGGTACATTCACCGCAGATTCAAACTGATTTAACGGATTTAACGGATACGCCCGCCTGCGGCGGGCTGACTAGGGGAGCGTGATTAAACTGGCCATACGTTGACTTCCAAATACGGCCGCCTGCGGCGGGCGGCCTAGGTAGTACGGGGGGCGCTCTTGCTCCTTGGTGGTTTACGTGGCGAAGTTAGTTTTGACGAATCGGCGGTAGAGAAGTGAGTTGTTGCCGAAGTTGAGGAGCAGGCCTACGTGCAGGCGGTAAGCCTCCAAATAATTGATGACCTGCGCAAAATGCGCATCGGTAAGCTCGGTGGTAGCCTTCAGTTCTACGAGAATGGGCTGGTCAGGGGCTGGGCCAGCGGCCAGAAAATCGACGCGACGCACCCCAATCTGCTGCCCGCGAAAGTAGATGGGCGTCTCTACTTCACGTTGGGCAACTACTTGCTCGCGCGCTAGCTCAATGGCTAGCGCACGCTGGTAAATGAGTTCGGGGAAGCCACTACCTAGCGGCGCATGCACCCGCATAGCGCAGCCGATGATGCGATGGGTCAACGGATTATAAGCTGCCAAATCGACGGCGTAGCTGCTGCCGGGCTCCGCAACCATGCTCCCGCTACTGTGCCACGCATCAAGTTGCCGATACATTGAGTCCTGCTAATAAGTGATTACAAGCCGATAAATTCACTGCAACTACCACTCAAAAATTCAGCTACCCAAACAAACCATCCAACTTGACTACGCCGCCAGCCCGCCGCAGGCAGGCGTGTCCGTTAAATCCGTTAAATCAGTTTGAATCTGCGGTCTGGGCTACTTCCAGGCTTTTACGATGAGGCCGGTGCCCGAGTCGTGGGTGGTGCGGGCGTCCCACCAGTTGAGCAGCAGGCAGAACGGAAACACTACGGCGTAGTAGAACGGCAGCAGTACGAAAAACCAGCGCGACTGGCCCAGCATCAGAATCGGATATTTCATGCTGAGGCGCCACGACACCTGCCCCGGCTCGCCGTAGCTGTACCGGGCCTCAATGCGCTCGAAGCCCGCGGTGCGCAGCTTCTGCTGAATCTCGTGAATGTTGTAGCCATCGCGCACGTGTTCCTCGATAAAGCTCGTCTCCGAGTCGGCGTGCACGTCGGAGCCGCCCTGGTCGCTGGGGGTCGAGATGAGCAGCATGCCGCCATCCTTGAGGGAGGCGTGGATGTTGCGAAACACCTCCACGTCTTCCAGAATGTGCTCCATCACGTCCACGGCAATGGCCAAGTCGAAGGAATTGGGCTCCTGGTACAGCACCAAATCCTGCACCGCAAACTGTACCTGTGGCCGGCCGATAGCCCGAAAAAAGTTGTTCGAGTCCAGCACCTGCTCGTCTTTTACATCCACGGCCAGGATGTGCCACTGGCGGCTCAGGCCACTCAGCCAGTAGCTATACTGGCCGTAGCCGGCACCCGCGTCGAGAATGTTGAGAGGCTCGCGAGTGCGGCCGCGCGCCCACTGGCGCAGCTCGCGGTGCACGTGCCAGGTACGCAGCAGCAAGAGGTCGAGCAGGTGGTAAAACAAGCGCCGCAGCCACGGCGAGCGGTTGAAGACGTTGCCCAGGCTGCGCTTAATCGGGTCGTAGTACAAGTGCGGTAAGTGAGTAGATGAGTAAATGAGTAGACAGGCACCGGGCGAGTAAATAAGGCCAAGACCCTACTCACTTACCCAATTACCCATTTACTACTTGAACAAGCGCGGGCGCGGGGCTTCGCCTTCTTCGTCGTCGTTGTCGTCGGCCTCGGGCGGGGCGGGCGGAATGTCGAGCTTGCTGAGCACGGCGTCCATGTGCGAGGCGTAGGCCGCGCTGTCGTCGTGGAAGAACGTGAGCTCGGGTACCACGCGCGCCTGGCTGCGGATGCGCTTGCCCAGCGCAAAGCGAATTTCCTTGGTATGCTCCCTGATGGCTTCGAGGCGTGCGGGCGCGTCGTTGCCGATGAGCAGGCTCAAATACACGCGGGCTACGGCTAGGTCAGGCGTTACCTTCACGGTGCTGATGCTGGGCACCAGCCCGCCGCCGAGCAGGTGCGGCAGGTCACGCTGTAGCACCTGGGCCAGCTCCTGTTGCAGCAGGCTGGCCATCTTTTGTTGTCGTTTGCTTTCCATAAGCTTCTTAACTAAACCGCAAAGGTACGGCGCCGGGCAGGGTGGTTCTGGTTTCTGGGTTTGGGGTTGTGGCTTCGGGGCTTTGCTTTTTAGCGACTGGCCCGGGCTTTTTTGGCAAGGGTTTCCGGCGGGTAGTTTCTGATTTGCGGATTGAGGCAACGACCTTTGCTGGCCAAAAACGATAAGCCAGCAACTACAACTCAGAAAACCCTACGAATGCTGCGCTTTTTCAAAAGCTCTCTGCCAGCCCAGCTGCTGGTGCTGCTGGCCCTGGTGCTGGCCCTGCGGCTGCCCCTGCTGTGGCTAGGGGTGCCCGCGTCGGCGGCCGAACTGCGCCTGCTGCTGCTGGGCGAGGGCGTGGCCCGCGGCGCCTGGCCCTACCGCGACCTCTACGACGGCACCGCGCCGCTGGCCGCCGCCGGCGCCGGCGTGCTCGAGCTGGCCTGGGGCCGGCCGCTGCTGCTGTACCGGCTGGCCGCGCTGGGGCTGCTGCTGGTGCAGGCGCTACGCTTCAACACGGTGCTGAACCGGGCCGACGTGCACCCCGAGCGCGGCTACCTGGCCGGCCTCACCTACCTGGTGGTGGCCAGCCTCAGCAGCGACCTCGATGCGCTGTCGCCGCTGCTTATCGGGCATACGTTTATCATCTTTGCCCTCAGCGCCTTGCTGCCTACCTCGCGCGAGGGCTACGACAACCGCCGGCTGTTTCGAGCCGGGTTTTTGGTGGGGCTGGCGGCGCTGTGCTACCTGCCGCTGGCCTTTTTTGTGGGGCTGGGGCTGTTTGCGGTCGTCATCTTCGCGGCCAACTCGTTTCGGAGCGCGCTGCTGCTGGTTTGCGGCTTTTTATCGCCCTACGCGCTGGTAGCCACGGTGTTTCTGTACGTAGGCGCGCTGCCTAGTTTCAGCGACATGCACCTTGAGCGCGGCCTGCGCCCCGCCGTGGCCGCGGCCGATGGCCTGCCGCCCGCCGTGGCTTGGCCCCTGCTAGGGGTGGCGGCGGTGCTCCTGCTGCTGGGGTTGCTGCGGGCGGGTAGCACGGCACTGGGGCTGGTGTTCCAGAGCAAGTTTCGGCAGCTGATGCTGGTGTGGCTGCTGGTGGCGCTGGCGGTGCTGGCCGTGGGCCGGGGTATGGCGCCGGGCTCACTGCTGCTGCTGCTGCCGCCGCTCACCTACTTCGGGCTCTTTTTGTGGCAGCAGCGGCCGGGCCGGGCGGGCTGGCTCACCGAGTTGCTGTTTATAGTACTGCTGGGCCTGGTGGTGGTGCTGCGCTACCGCGATTTAGTGCCCGGGCTGCCCCGCCTGCTGCGCCTGCCGCCCGAAAGCGCTTTCGCCCCGCAGCCCAACCCGGCCTACCGCCGGCTAGCCCCCGGCCGGTCGGTGCTGGTGCTGGGGCCCGACCGCCGCGCCTACCTCGCGCACCCCGCCGCGCGGCCCTACCTCGACTGGCCCCTGGCCGAGGCCGACTTCGGCCACCTCAACGAGTACGCGGCCGTGGTGCGTATCGGGCGCACCCTGGGCCCGATGCCCCCGGCCTACGTGCTCGACCAAAACCACCTGCTGCCCCGCCTGCGCCACTTGCTGCCGCAGCTATTTGGTCGCTACGAGCCGGTGCCGGGCGTGCCCGCCACCTACGAGCTGCGGAAATAATGCCCAGTAAAAAGCCCCGCCGAATCCAGATTCAGCGGGGCTTTCTGTGAAGTGTGGGAGCTAGCTGCCGGAGTTGGCGTTTTGCACGGCTAGCTCCTGGTTGAGCCTGGCGGTGCTGTTGCGACGCACCACCCGGGCAATGTGGATGCTGAGCTCGTAGAGCAGCAAAATGGGAATGGTAACGATAATTTGGGCCGAGATATCGGGGGGCGTAATAACGGCCGCGATAATGAGAATGACCACAATGGCGTGCTTGCGGTAGAGCGTCATCAGCTCGGGCGTCACGAGGCCGGCTTTGGCCAGGAAAAACACTATCATCGGTAGCTCAAACACGAAGGCGCACGAGAGCGTCATGGTCGTGAGCGTGCTCAGGTAGCTCTGCAAGTCAATCTGGTTCTGAATGGTCGCATCGACTGTGTACGAAGCCAAGAAATTGATACTCAACGGCGCCGCGATGTAGTAGCCAAACAGCAAGCCCAGAATGAATAGAACGGACACGAAGAATACCGCTCCGCGCGAGTTGGCCCGCTCGTGCGGGTAGAGGCCGGGCTTCACAAAGCGCCACAGCTCCCAAAATAAATAGGGAAACGACAGGCAGATACCCACAATAAACGAGGTGCTGATGTGCATAGTCAGCTGCCCGCTCATTTCCCGGTTCTGGATGATGAAGTTGACCTGGTTCTCGCACGGCGTGACGGAACCGAACATATTGCCGATTTTGCAAAATGTCTGGTACGTCCAAAACTCCGAGCGCGAAGGCCCCAGAATCAGGTCGTGAAACAGGAACGTCTTGTTAAAAAAGGCGACCAGCGAAAACACTACCACCGCGATGGCCGCCCGGATAATGTGCCAGCGTAGCGCCTCCAGGTGGTCGATAAAAGACATCTCCGCCTCGCCTTCGGCGGCGGCGCGGTTCTGCTGAAATTTTTGAGTGGGGGAAGCCAAGTGGTGGATAGTGAATAGGTTAATAAGTGGCTGTCATTGCGCGCGCAACGAAGTGAAGCGCGGCAATCTTTCCTTCGCGCTAGGGGTCGTAATCCTAACAACAAAGGAAGGATTGCCGCGCTTCACTTCGTTGCGCGCGCAATGACAAAAGCCTTTTACGCAGCTACGGCGCCTACGCCTGAAACAGCGGGTAGGCTTGCAGCCACTCGTTTACCTGGTGGCGCACGCCGGCGAGGCGGCTGGCATCGGCGTGGTGGGTGAGGGCCTCGTCAATGAGCTCCACAATGCGGGTCATGTCGGCCTCGACCAGGCCGCGGGTAGTTACGGCGGCCGAGCCAATCCGGATGCCGCTCGTCACGAAGGGCGACTTATCATCGAAGGGCACCATGTTCTTGTTGATGGTGATGTCGGCCTGCACCAGGGTGTTTTCGGCGAGCTTGCCAGTGAGGCCCTTCGAGCGCAGGTCAATCAGCATGAGGTGGTTGTCGGTGCCACCCGAGATGATGTCGTAGCCGCGGCTCAAAAACTCGGCGGCCAGGGCCTGGGCATTTTTCTGCACCTGGTGCACGTAGCGGGTGTAGCCCTCGCCCAGCGCCTCGCCAAAGGCCACAGCCTTGGCGGCAATCACGTGCTCTAGCGGCCCGCCCTGCGTGCCGGGGAACACGCCCGAGTCGAGCAGCGCCGACATGGGGCGGACTTCACCCTTGGGCGTCTTCAGGCCGAAGGGGTTGTCGAAATCCTGGCCCAGCATGATGAGGCCGCCGCGGGGGCCGCGCAGGGTCTTGTGGGTAGTAGTCGTTACGATGTGGCAGTGCTCGAAAGGTGAGTTGAGCAAGCCCTTGGCGATGAGGCCGCTGGGGTGCGAAATATCGGCCAGCAGCAGGGCGCCCACCTCGTCGGCGGCGCGGCGCAGGGCGGCGTAGTTCCAGTCGCGCGAGTAGGCCGAGGCGCCGCAGATAATCATTTTGGGGCGCTCGCGGCGGGCGGTGTCCACCACCTTGTCCCAGTCGATGAGGCCAGTTTCTTTCTCCACCCCGTAGAAGCTGGGCTGGTAGAGCTTGCCCGAAAAGTTGACCGACGAGCCGTGCGTAAGGTGGCCGCCGTGGCTGAGGTCGAAGCCCAGAATTTTATCGCCCGCGCTGAGGCAGGCCAGCATCACGGCCGCGTTGGCCTGGGCGCCCGAGTGGGGCTGCACGTTGGCCCACTGCACGCCGAAAAGCTCCTTTACGCGGTCGATGGCCAACTGCTCTACCTGGTCAACTACCTCGCAGCCACCGTAGTAGCGCTTGCCGGGCAGGCCCTCGGCGTACTTGTTGGTGAGCACCGAGCCTTGCGCCTCCATCACTTGGTCGGAGACGTAATTTTCGGAGGCAATCAGCTCCAGGCCGTGGGTTTGGCGCTGGCGCTCCTGCGCGATGAGGTCGAAAACGGCGGTGTCGCGCCCGGCGGCAACGGCGGAAGTGGGGGCAGTGGCTTGCATGACTCCAAAAGTACGACCGGCCATCCGAGTGTTCCTTCGCAGCGGCGGGCCACTCATCGGTTTGCCAGCTTTGCTCATGACCACCGCCGGGCTCGCCGCCTTTTTGCAACGCACCGCGCTCCTCACCACCGGGCAGGCCCAGGCCATTGCCGCCGAGTTTCAGCCGTTGCACCTCCGCAAGCACGAATTTTTGCTGCAAGCCGGCACCGTGAGCGACGATTATTTTTTTCTGGAAACCGGTCTGCTGCGGGCGTTTGCCTACGACCCGGCGGGGCACGACGTCACGACCGGCTTCTATAGCCCCGGCGAGGTAGTGTTTGAAGTAGCGTCATTTTTTCAGCGCACGCCCTCGCTCGAATACGTGCAGGCACTCACCGACTGCGCGGGGTGGCGCCTCAGCTTCGCGCAGCTTAATAGCTTATTCCATGCCCGGCCCGAGTTTCGGGAGCTTGGGCGGGCGGTGCTGGTGCGGGGCTTTGCCGCCCTCAAAACCCGGCTGCTGGCCACCATTACCGAGCCTGCCGCGGCGCGCTACGAGCACCTGCTGCGGGCCAGCCCAGCGCTGGCGCAGCACGCGCCGCTCAAGCACATTGCCTCGTACCTGGGCATTACTGACACCTCGCTGAGTCGCATCCGAAAGGCGCTGGCGCAGAAAGAGCTGTAAAAAGCCGCTCCTAGGCATTTCCTGTCAAATGGCAAGAGAAGTGCCCAAGGGCGGCCGGTTCCTTTGCAGGGCAACTTTCTCTCTAGCCCCATGCTCCCGACCCCGCCCTTCTGGCTCTACCTGCTTTTTGGCCTGACCACCGCCTTGGCGATAGCCTTATTTTACCTGGCGGCCCGGCGCTCGGGGCGGGCGCTGGCCGTGGTGCTGGCCTGGCTGCTGGTGCAAAGTGCGCTGTCGCTCAGCGGGTTTTATACCGTCACCACGAGTAGGCCGCCCCGGCTGGCCTTCGCGCTGGGGCCGCCCTTGCTGCTGCTGCTGAGCCGGCTGGCTACGGCGCGGGGCCGGGCGCTGCTGGCTGGCCTGCGGCTAGATGTGCTGACTTTGCTACACGTGGTGCGGCTGCCCGTGGAGCTGGGGCTATATGGGCTGTATCTGCACGGCGCCGTGCCGCGCATCATGACGTTCGAGGGCGGCAACTGGGACATCCTCATGGGCCTGAGCGCGCCGCTGGTGTACGGGCTGGTGCGCCGCCGGCGGATAGGCCGCCGGGCGCTGCTGGCCTGGAACATATTGGGGCTGGCGCTGCTCGCCAACATCGTGGTAGTGGCCGTGCTGTCGGCGCCCTCGCCGGTGCAGCGCCTGGCCTTTGCGCAGCCCAACGTGGCGCTGCTGTACTTCCCCTTCGGCTGGCTGCCCGCCGTGCTGGTGCCGCTGGTAATGCTGGCGCACGTGGCCGCGCTGCGGCAGCTGCTGGCCAAAAACGGGCCTAGCGCCGGGCAATAGGGTAGGGCTCCTCCCGGTTTTCGACCAGGTGCAGCTGCCAGGTGTCGAGGTTGAGGGCGGCCAGGTGGCGCAGCTCCGCGTTGTGGCGGTACACGCCGCCGGTATCGAGGCCGATGGCCCCCGCCTTGGCCGCCACGCTGGCCCGCACTGCGGCCACGGGCGTGGGCACGTGGCCGTGCAGCAGGCGTTTACCCGCCAGCCGGCCAGGGTCGTAGGTAAAGTGCTTGGCGTAGAGCATGCTGTGCGTGTCGCGGCGCATCTCAATCGGCGGCAAGGCGAAGTTATAGCCCGCGTGCACGAGCACAAAATCGGGCAGCTCCAGTTGCAAGGGCAGGGCGGCCAGCCAGTGCACGTAGCGTGGTGCAATTTCCGAAGGCCGCGCCACCCCGAAGCTGGCCAGGGTCATCGCCCGCTCGGCCGGGCTGCGCCACATGTCGCCATCGCCCCGGCTGAAAATCGTATCGAGCAGCTCCTGGTCGTGGTTGCCGCGCAGGCACTGCACCTGGTAGCCGGTGGCTTGCAGCTGCATGAGGTAGTCGAGCACGCCCGCGCTGTCGGGGCCCTTGTTTACGTAGTCGCCCAGCAGGTACAACTGGTCGGCGGGGCGCAACTGCAACTCCTGCTCTACTAGGTAGCGGAAGGTGCGCAGGCAGCCGTGCAAGTCGGTGGCAGCAAAGCGGCGGGCCATCTATTAAATCAGGAAAGAAGTATCTGAGCACGAAAAAGCCCCGGCCGGGTGGGCACGGGGCTTTGAACGGTTCCAAATAGGCTAAGCGTAGCTGCCTTTGCCGTTGTCGGGCTTGTTGTGGCCGCGGTTGGGGTGCGTGGTGCCGGCATCGTCGGCCTCGTTCTGGAGGCGCTCTTCGGTAGCCTCGTCAAGGTTGCCAGCGGGTAGGGCGTCGGCTTTGGTCTGCTCGGGCAGGCCAGCTTCGTTCTTGTCGGTCTGCGACTGCTGGTTCTGCTCAGTGTGGTGGGTAGCCATGAGGAAAAGGAGTTAGCGTGGAAAGGAGGAAGCAGGCTACTAAGCCTAGCGGTTGGGGTGCGTGTGCGGGGCGTCCTGGGCCTCCTCGCGCAGATTCTTTTCGGTTTTTTCGTCGCGCTGGGCGTCGTTGGTTTCACCGGTGCCGGCCGCTTGCTGCGCTACGTTGGGGCCGCCCTGGTGCGACTCACCCTGCTTGTTTGATTTGTGGTCTGCCATGATACGCAAAAGGTTATGAGGTAAGGATGATGAGTTTTGAGCCGGAAGTGGTGAGCCAACGCTGGCTGCGCAACTCCTAACTTAGGAAGCTATTAAAAGCCGATATCGAGGCCCGAATCCTGAGCGCCGGGGTCGTTTTGCTCAGCGTTGGTATCGGTGCTGGTTACGGGTTTTTGCGTTTTAGGCGCCATCTGGCCCATGCCTACGTGCGAGTTGGGGTCTTCCATTTCGTCGGGGCCTTTGCGCAGGTCGTCGGCTTCAAGCTCATCGACGGGGCCGCGGTGGGGGCGGTGGCCATCTTCGTCGCGTTCGTCGTCGGGGCTGGGCAGGTCCTGGTCGCGGCGCTGGTCGGCGCCCTCGCCGGCAGTGCGCATGTTGTCGCCGGGCTGCTCGCTGTCGGGGGCATCGGTGCGCGCGTTCATGGCCACGGCCGTGATGCCCTCGCTGCTGTCGGTGCCGAAGCCTTCCTTGCCATCGCGGTTGCCAAAGCCGCCGCGGGCGGCCTCATTTTTGGGCGGGTCGGCGTTGGGAATGCGCAGGCCGGCGGCAAATTCTTCTTCGGTCGTATCGTCGTTGATGACGCGGATGGGGCGGTTGTTAGGGTCGACTGACATAGGGAGGGAAAGCTAGGCAATTGGTGAAAGGGTGTACTTAGGTTTGGACGTTTGGGTTGTAGCGGGGGCGGGGCCAAGCTCTGGTTAGGCGAGCCGGGCGTGCGTAGGCGCGGTTGTTCACTGCGCCTACGCACGCCCGGCTCGCCTAACCAGAGCTTGGCATTACGTTACCTTTGCCCCATGCCCGAAGCCGCTGCCCTTACCCTTGTGCCCACGCCCATCGGCAACCTCGAAGACATTACCCTGCGCGCCATTCGTACGCTGCGCGAGGTAGACCTGGTGCTCTGCGAAGACACCCGCACGAGCGGGCGCCTGCTGCAACACCTGGAGCTTAAAAAGCCCCTGCTGGCCTACCACCTGCACAACGAGCACAAGCAGGTGCCCCACCTGCTCGAGCGCCTGGCCAAGGGCGAGCGCATGGCCCTGGTCAGCGACGCCGGCACGCCGGGCATCTCCGACCCCGGCTTCCTGTTGGTGCGCGAGTGCCTGGCCCGGGGCCTGGCCGTGGAGTGCCTGCCCGGCCCCACGGCCCTAGTGCCGGCGCTGCTCAAGTCGGGTTTCGGGGCCGAGCGGTTTGCCTTCGAGGGCTTTTTACCGGCCAAAAAAGGCCGGCAGACGCGCCTGCTGGAGCTGGCCCGCGAAACCCGCACGCTCATCTTCTACGAGTCGCCGCACCGCATTGTGAAGACGCTGACGCAGCTGGCCGAGGTCTTCGGGCCCGAGCGCCCGGCCAGCGTCAGCCGCGAATTAACCAAGCTGTTTGAAGAAACTCTCACCGCCCCGCTCGGCGAGCTGGCCGCCACGCTGGCCGCCCGCCCGGCCATAAAGGGCGAAATTGTATTGGTAGTAGAAGGTGCTAAACAAGAACGCAGTGAGCGCAGCAAATACAACTCCCGCGACAACGACGACGACGCAGAAGCCGACGACCTCCCCGACGACGGCGATGCCGACGATGACCCCGCCGCCTAGCTGGTACCAGCGCCCGCTGGCACTGGCCAGCCTCAGCGCGCTGCTGCTGTGCGGCGGCTGGCCCCCGCATCCGGTGGGCCCGCTAGCCCTGTTTTTATTTATCGGCTGGGTGCCCTACCTGCTGCTTGAGCGCCGCCTGACGCTCGAAAACGCCCGTAAGCGGCGCGTATTCGCCAGTACCTACTGGCTGCTGCTGGTCTGGAACGCGCTCACTACCTGGTGGGTCAGCTACTCGTCGCTGCCGGCCGGCATCGCCGCCGTGGTGCTCAATGCGCTGCTCATGTGCTTGCCACTCATGGCGTTTCGGCAAACCAAGAAGCGCCTTGGTAATCGGCTGGGGTACCTCTCGCTGCCCATCTACTGGATAGCCTTCGAGCAGCTGCACCTGCACTGGGACCTCACCTGGCCCTGGCTCACGCTGGGCAATGGCTTTGCCGCCGCCCCGCAGTGGGTGCAGTGGTACGAGTACACCGGCTTTCTGGGCGGCTCGGTGTGGGTGTGGGCGGTGAATTTGTTGTTCCTCACTTGGCTAGTGCCGGGTGTTTTTGAGGAGTTAAAAGTTAAAAGTGAAGAGCTAAAAAGCCGTGGTGCTAATGACGGCCCCCACCGGTTAGCTTTTAACTTAAAACTTTTAACTCCTCTGCTAGCCGTGGCGCTGCCCATTGGCCTGTCGTACCTCATCGGGGCCGCGTACCAGGAAAAAGGCCCGACCGCCGAGGTCGTGGTGGTGCAGCCCAACTTCGACCCTTACGAGGAGAAATTTGCCGGCGGGGCCCATTTCGTACCCGCTGAGCAGCAGCTCACGCGCTTCCTCACGCTGTCCGAGCAGCAGCTCACGCCCGCCACGCGGCTCGTCATCTGGCCCGAAACGGCCCTGGAAGAAGCTTTGTTTGAGCGCACCATCGAGAGCGCGCCCAAGATTCAGCGCATCCGGCAGTGGCTGGGGCAGCATCCGGGCGTGGCCCTGCTCACGGGCATTACGAGCGTCGGCACCTACCCCACTAAAGAGGCCGCGAGCCCCTCGGCCCGCTACCGCGACGACCTCGGCTACTACGATACCTTCAACGCGGGCGCGTACTTCGCCTCGGCCACGGCGCCGATTGCCTT